>ENA-OUQS01001028-OUQS01001028.1-human-metagenome-genome-assembly--contig:-NODE-1028-length-26649-cov-3.885087_pt1 | contig 26649 bp, 26 predicted proteins | sample MGYA00248463_ERZ548848 | MGnify/ENA primary metagenome ERZ548848 (study PRJEB26491, sample SAMN04978192) | human metagenome | host: Homo sapiens | study: EMG produced TPA metagenomics assembly of the... | reverse complement strand
ATAATGAACTCGATGTGAAAAAGTTAACGAATTATATGGAGGACAAACATGATAGAAGAGAATCCAGCTTCGATACATTTGTAGCATCCTTCGTAAGAACCGTGGTCTAAGTGAAGAGCTACTGGTACAGAGATGTTTAATTCTTCTAACATTCCGTTAACCATTCCTACAACAGTTTTGTATCCTGTCATATATTTTCCTGCTCCTTCAGAAACACCAAGGATCACTGGAGATCTTGTTTCTTCTGCTGCTAATAAAATGGATTTTGTCCACTCTAAGTTGTTGATGTTGAACTGTCCAACTGCGTAATGTCCGGCTTTTGCCTTATTTAACATTTCTTTTGCTGATACTAACATAGTTTGTCCTCCATATAATTCGTTAACTTTTTCACATCGAGTTCATTATACTCTATTTGTACGTCGCTTGCAAGTTTTCAATGTTGACTATTTTTCATGTTTTATTTCTGATTGCTTTGGACAATTTCATCATAAAGATTGTCAATATTTTGGTCTTTCAAGAAGTTCTGAATCGTTACAATACGGATTCCTGGATTCGCACTTTCCGCTCTTTCTAAAAGATTTTCATGCGTAACGATCACATCAACTCCCTCTGGTACTTTTTCAATCGCATAATTCTTTACATCCATCTTGATTCCAGCTTTTTCAAGTCTTTTTCTAAATGATGTCGCACCCATGGCACTGCTTCCTAATCCAGCATCACATGCAAATACTACTTTTTTAATATCTGATCCTGATACCTGTGCTTGCTCGTTGCTTCCTTCTAAGATATCTTTTCCTTCCTGCTTCATTGCTTTGGATCTTTCCTGGGATTTGATAAGTTCTTCATCATCTATATCTTTGGAAGTTTTGATCAGTAATCCATTGACAATAAAACTTACTGCTGTAGCTACAAGTACTCCTGCGATCACTCCGACAAAATTTCCTTTTGGTGTTAAAGCAAGATAGGAAAAGATAGATCCTGGACTTGGTCCTGCTACTAATCCAACATTAAACAGGCTAAATGTGATGATACCACAAGCTGATCCTGCGATCATTCCAAGAATTGTAATTGGTTTCATTAATACATATGGAAAATAAATTTCATGAATTCCACCAAAGAAGTGAATGATGATCGCTCCTGGTGCTGTCTTCTTTGCCTGTCCTTTTCCAAAAATGGAATATGCTAATAATAATCCAAGTCCTGCCCCTGGGTTAGATGCTACCATAAAGAAGATTGACTTTCCTGATTCTAATGCTTGCTGCATTCCTAGTGGATAATAAATTCCCTGGTCAATTACATTATTTAAGAATAATACTTTTGCTGGCTCATTTAAAATTGCAAGTGCTGGTAATGCTCCTGTTTTTACAATTGCCTGAATGACAGTTGTCAGGAAATTATTTGCCTGTACGATTGCTGGTCCGATAAATGAATAAGATAATAAACATAAGATCAAACCAATGATTCCAAGTGAAAAGTTATTAATGATCATTTCAAATCCAGCTGGTGCTTTATCTTCAATCAATTCGTCAAATTTTTTAATGATCCATGCACTTAATGGTCCCATGATCATAGCTCCAAGAAACATTGGAATATCTGCTCCGATGATTAGTCCAATCGTTCCAATTGTTCCTGCAACTCCACCACGATCACCTGCAACCAGTTTACCACCCATAAAAGAAATCAATATTGGCAGTAAATATTTTGACATTGGTGATACGATCTCTGAAAATGCTTTGTTTGGCATCCATCCTGTATCAATAAATAATGCTGTAATAAATCCCCATGCAATAAAGGCACCCATGTTTGGAATTACCATTGCAGTCAGAAACCCACCGAACGCCTGCATTCTGGCTCTTAAACTTTTTTGTTTCATAAATTACCTCCTGACCAAAATCCTGGTCTCTCTTTTCTTTTCGTTTTATCCCATTTTTGATCGATCATTTCTTTGTATGCAAGGTTTCCGGACACCTTAAATACCATTTTCTTAGTTACTCTAATTAAATACTTCTTTTATCTCTGCTGCTTCTTTTGCTGTAAATAACTGGTCCATTTTATCATCGTCAATTAAAATTTCTGCAAGATCTGCCATTGCATCCAGATGTACATTTGCATCTGCTGCCGCAAGAACTAACAACACTTTGACTTCTTGATCATCTGGAAATTCTACTGGTTGTTGTAGATGTAGCACTGACATTCCTGTTTTGATCGCTCCACATTCTGGTCTCGCATGTGGCATCGCAAATCCTGGAACTACAATCATATATGCTCCATTTGCATGAACATTCTCTATCATTGCATCAACATATTCTGGTTTGATAAAATTTTCTTCTAACAATGGTCCTGCTGCTATCTTTATTGCCTCTTCCCAACCATTTACCTCATCTTTAAAATAAGGATCAATAAAATATTCTCCTTCTGGAAGAGCTACAATGAATTGTGACTGTTCGATCACACTTGTTCTTGCATGTAAAAATACAATTCCAAATTCTTCAATTACCTGTGTTGATAATGCTTCTCTCTCAGAAAAATCTTTATATAATTGTTCTTTTTCGTTTACATCTTCTGTAAAATGATCACTGATCTTTAAAAGTACTTCTGTAAATGAAATATCTTTTAGTAAATATTCAAAACAAAAGCCTTTGATAATGGAGTTGATCTCATTTGTGATCAAAGTTGCTTCGTAAACATTTACATTGTTTTTTTTGTGTTTTTCTTTCTTTTCTTTCCATGCATAAGATTCTATTTTCTCAGAAATTTTCTTAAGATCATCTTCTGAAAGCATTGGATCTACGTAGACTCTTTCTAATTCCGAATCAATGGTAAAGGTAGAAACCAAAAAGTCAAGTTCTGCATCTTTGATATTTCTTGTTTCTATGATTTGTGTTCTGATCTGGTCTCCAAAATGATGTCTTAACTTTGATGAAAGCAAAATGGAAATCCCAATTCCATTAGAACATACGATTCCAACATCTACCACCTGACGATTCCTCTTTTTGTGATCGAGTCGCATCATTGCTCCTCCAAAATGTAAAGTTAAAAATCCAATCTCATCTTCTGGCATTCTGCATGACAAAACACGTTCCATCACTTTTCCAGCATCTTTTGCTTTTTCAAATACTTCTGGATAACTTTGTTTGGTTTGCTCTAACAATGGATTTTTGATTGGTATCCGATGGATCAGTCTTGTGATCGTTGGCTGTAAATGTGCGATCATCCCCTCCATAAAGTCCGCATCATCTTTTAATTCATAAGCTGCTGCCGGATCAAATGCATTTGCCATTTCATAGATCATATCTTTTATATTGATCTTTTCTCTTCCGATCATGATGCATTCGCCTTCTCTTTGTATGTACTGATATTTGCATCCTTGAAGGAAAATATATAATGCATAAACTTCATTTTTTCCAATACAAATCTTAAATTCTTTCTCCATGATCACAGCAAGGTTATAGACAAACTCATAATTTTTTGGGTGCTGGATTTCTGTAGCTTCCATGATCTCTGAAATATATTTATGCTTTTTAATTCGCTCAACACTGATTGCAATATATAGTAGAAAATTTCTCACAGAATAACTTGTCAGTTTATCAATGATTTCTTTTCCTGTTGATCCCACAAAATATGTAATCTTGTCATATATCTCTTGATCTATAAAACTTTGATCTCTATATTTACTTGCATAGGCAAGTAATGCTTTTCGAAAATCTTCTTCTTTGTAGACAAGTCCTACTCCAAATCCAGCTCTTCTTAGCAACAAAATGTTCTGTCTCTGAAACCATTCCTCTAATGTTTCAAGGTCTTTACTCACTGTTGGTTCACTTACTTGCAACATATCTGCATAATAAAATAATTTTTGTAATTCGTCTTCCTTCATCATTGCAAGCAGTAATTTTTGCTGTCGTTCTTCCCTGTTTCTCGGATCGAAATGATCACTTTTTTATAATTCAGCTAAAAGTTTTTGTTTCTCTTGTGATCCACCTGTTAATTCAAATCCTGTTCTGGATTTTCTCTCCAGTTTTAATCCATATTTTTCTAGGGAAGCATCAATATGATCCAACTCTCGGAAAATCGTTCTTTTACTGATCTGCAGTTGTTCTGCAAGTTTTGCCGCTGGAATCGGCTTGTCCGCATTCAACAATAGAAAAAGAATCTGCATCAATCTTGGTGTAAATTCCACTTTTTACTCCTTTTATTCTTCTGGTGCCATTGTTTTTAACAGATATTTTTCTGCTTCCTCACACCATACATTATTATTTGCTTTGCAGATTCGTGCAAGTTCTGCAAACATTTCATTGTCTTTTCCTAATTCTTCAAAATCTTCAATTGCTGTTAATTCCAGATTGATATGTGGGTAAATTAACTTCTTACCTCCTGGAATCTTTGGAAGATTTAAAATTGTATCAGGAGCTGCATTGATTCCTCCAATATGTGTGATCATATAAGATGGATTGATCTTTCCTTCTTCTGATAACTTTAATGATTCTAACATATCTTCTGGAGCTCCTCCTGATGTTCCACAAATATGTGTTGATTCATAATGTACGTTATAGAAATTGAAGTTTGCACTAAATGCATTATCTGTTGGTCCTGCAAAGAAGTTTAAGCATCCATCATTTCCAAGAAGATGATCTGCCATCTCGATCAATGGTTTGACTGGTGCAAATACAAATGCTTCATCGTATCCTTTTCCACCATTTAATTTCTTTAAATCTTCTACTGCGTTGTCATTATCTTTTGTATTTACATAAATCAGTTCGACTCCATTTTTTGCTGCATCTTCTGGAGTGATCAGTGATTTGGCTCTTTCTAATCGTTCTTCGTTGATGTCTGTTACTACAACTCGTTTTGAATTGTATGGAAGAACACATCCAAGATCAATAGAAACTTTTGGAATGATACAGTATGTTGCATTTCCTCCATAATATTCGTAACTATATCCAGCAGAGTATCCACTTGGGAGTCCCATGGCTGGCTGAAGGACGAATTTTTCTCCAACTTCAAACTGGTCTTTTAGTTTTTCTCCGACTTTAACAATATATCCTCCAAATTCATGACCTGTGATCACTGGATGTTCTTTACTCACATCATCTGGTACTCTTTTATGCTCAGGTCCTCGAAGAGCTGCTTTGTATGTGGAAAGACATACGCTGTTTGATACAACCTTTACTAATAATTCTTCTTCCCCGATTTCTGGAAGATCTACTTCTTTGACATATACTTCATTCTTTCCAGATAAGACTGCTGCTGTTGCTTTCATGCTCATTTTACCTCCTACATTTTCACATAATCATTATCTTCTTCAACTTTTAATAACAGATCTCCTTTTACGGACTCATTTAAAACTCTTATAACATTTTTGCTATCACTGTTTTCATACCATGCTTCGGCTTCTTCTCTTGATGATCCACCTTTTTCTTTTCGAGTGATCAATCGCTCTTTTAGCATTTCTTGCTCAGCAAGAATTAAGATCTTATAATCTGCATATTGTTGCATGGATCTCCATGGCTCTTCCTTTAGCATTAGCCAGTTTCCTTCAATCAGCACGATATCTTCTGTTACTTTGATCTGATCCTCTACTACATCGTGAATATTTCTGTCATAGATTGGCCAAAGGATATCTTCTGTTTTGATATGCATTAATTTCTGATTTAGTTTCTCTGTGTCATATGTCTCTGGGCATCCTTTTACTTGTTTCATCGGAACCTTCTCTCCAAGTACGATCGCATCATGGGAATTGATGTAATCGGAATGATAATGGAAACCGTCAAGTCCTAGAGACTGAATGTTTGTAAGGGACTCATCTTGTTTTGATAAGTATTCTAAGAATTCGCACAATGTTGTCTTTCCAACTGCTGGCGGTGCTGCCATAAATACGATTAGTCGTTCCTTTTTTTCTTTTTGTAATTGCTGTAATTGTTTTAATAAAGGAAGGAAAACATTCTTGATCGTATCTTCGTTATATACGACAGTCATTTCAAATCCATTAACTTTAAATAAATATTCTTTCCATTCTTTCATATGCCACCTCTTTCTTTATGTCTATTATACGATGCTCCATAGGAAATCTACAAGCAATAGACCTTTTTGTTTGGCAGCATTAAAAAGTGCCATCTTTTTTCATTTCGAAAAAGATGGCACTTTTTATCAGTGGCAAATATTTTATTTTTTACAAATATACGGAAAGCTCACCTAGATAATCATATCCAAATTGATACACCATGATATTTCTTAAAATTGCAAATCCCATAAATAAGATCACTCCTATGATTAACATCCACAATCTCGGCTTCATACTCTTCATCTCTCTGGATGTCAGTTTCTTTACCATCCATCCTGCAATACACCATAGAAACATAATCCCGGTATATACAACGGTCGGATTACATAAAAATGCTCTCTCAATATCCAAATGCAGCAGTGCGATCACACTTCTTGTCCCGCCGCATGCCGGGCAGTAAAAATGTGTTACTTCCTTAAAGAAACACGGCATACTTCTTATGATCTTATATAGAGTCATCATTTTCATCGATATATGTATCATAATGTGTATTAAATTCTTTCATTTCATTCTGAAAATCCGAACTAAGCAAAATATTCACAACAAAAACTGTGATCAAGATCACAGAACCAATGATGCCTATAATCCCACAGATCAATCCTGCTTTTGCTTTATTTCCTCTTGTTCCTCTGACTTTTGGTGTCACCGCAAAACAAATGACCGCTGCAATCCCAGTGATGATCGCGATTGGCGTGCAGCAACAACTGACCATGCATACAACTGCTATGATTCCAAGGATCATTGTTGCGATCGCAATTCCACTTGTCTGCACCTGCTGTGATTGTTCTATGTGATCATCTTCATAACAATATCGCCTGTATGAATCATCATTTTGTGTGTGATATTCTTGTGTTGACTCTTCATCTTTAATCTCGTATCCAGTATACGGATCGTATCTCTTATCTTCCATACTTTTTCCTCTACTTTCTAATGTAGCGAATCATTCCAGGCCCTAGTTTATCGGTTGGACGAGAAATAAATTCATGTTTGTGATAAAATGGTTCTCTTCCGATCGCACACATCAGATCCAGCATGATCTCGGTTCCTTCTTCACAAAGATGATCTACATACTCGATCAGATCTTCTATGATCGCACTTCCAATTCCATAATGCTGGTAATCTGGATGAATCATTAGATCCTGAATGTAACAAATGACCGCCCCATCACCTACAAGTCGTCCCATTCCAACGATCTTGGCATCAATGTATGCGCAGACGATATACAAACTGTTATCTAAGGCCTTCTTCGCCTGTGTTCTTGATAATGGTTTAAAGTTGACCGCTTTCCTTAATTCCAGATACGTATCAACTCCTACATTATTTGATACTAGTGTTACTAATTTCATTCTTTCCTTGTCTTCTTTCTTCTATATAGTATGTTTCTCTTCCTAATGTCAAAATTATTTCTCTGATTGGCTATCATCTTATCATGAATTTTATCACATTACAAGAAATGAATCTTTCTTATTACATTTTATAATTTTATACACAATAAAACAGATGATTTTTATTTTTTTCCACAAAAATCACCTGTTTCTTCTATATAATAGTAGATATTTTAAGAACTAATCCTGTAATGCATCTACATCACGTTCTCCGGTACGGATCTTAACTACATTCCTTACTTCGTAACTGAAGATCTTTCCGTCACCAACTTCTCCTGTAAATGCAGATTTCTGAATAGCTTCGATTGTTTTTCTTTCCCATTCTTCAGAAGACACAACGATCTCAAATTTAATCTTTGGACGCATCATCATATCAACTTTTGTTCCACGGACAACTTCTGTAAAACCTTTCTGTGCTCCGCATCCCATAACCTGTGATACTGTGATTCCATTAACTCCGATTTTATTTAAAGCTTCTTTGACATCTTCGAATTTCTCTTCTCGGACAATTGCATTAATTTTGATCAACATATATTTTCACCTCTTTTAATCTAAACCATTAAAACTTGGGTAGGCATTCTCTCCGTGTTCTGATACATCCAAACCAACTTTCTCAGCTCTTTCTTCAACTCTTAATGGAGTAAAGATACGGATAATCGCGATACAGATCAGACTTCCGACTACTGCAACTGCGATAGATACAAGAATCCCTATGATCTGTGCTACGAACAATCTTGTTTCTCCAAACACTAATCCATTCCATTTTGCGACTCCATTGATGGATGTCATTCCAAATAACCCTGTTGCGATACCACCCCAGATACCACCGATTCCGTGGCATCCAAATGCATCCAATGCATCGTCAATCTTTAATTTTCCTTTGATCAGTTTTACACCGAAGTAGCAGATTGGGCTTACTAATAACCCACAGATCACTGCTGCCCACATTGGAACAAATCCAGCACCTGGTGTGATAGCTACCAGTCCGATAACTAATCCTGTGGAAGCTCCGACTAAAGTTGTTTTTCCTTCTGAAAATACTTCTATCAACATCCATGAAACAAGCGCTGCGGCTGCTGAAACAGATGTTGTCATAAATGCATGTGCTGCAAGTCCATTTGCTGCAAGAGCACTTCCTGCATTAAATCCGTACCATCCAAACCATAACAGTGCAGCTCCTAAAAATACAAATGGTGTATTATGTACGTGGTAGGCTCCCTGGTCATATCCACGACGTTTTCCAAGTGTTAAAGCTAATACCAGACCACTGACCCCTGATGTGATATGAACGACATTTCCTCCTGCGAAATCGACAGATCCAATCTCTGCTAAGAATCCTCCTTCTCCCCATACCATATGTGCCATTGGATAGTAAACGATCAATGACCATAAGATAATAAAAAGAACTAATGCTTTAAATTTCATTCTTCCTGCAACAGATCCTGTGATCAGTGCTGGTGTGATCATTGCAAACATCATCTGAAATGCTGCGAATGCAAGGTTGGGAATCGTAGCTGCGTATGGTCCTGGTTTCATTCCAACTCCGTTAAAACCAAACCATTTTGCTCCTCCAATGATTCCTGCATGGTTTCCACCGAAAGATAGTGCATATCCAACAAGTACCCACATGATCACAGAAACTCCCATGATAAATACACACTGCATCATCGTGTTTCCAACGTTTTTCCTTCGTACCATTCCTCCATAGAAAAATGCAAGACCTGGTGTCATAATAAATACAAATGCTGCACATAGCAGAATAAATGCTGTATCTCCTGCGTTCATAGTATATTCCTCCATTCTCATTTTCAACTATGTTTCTATGCTCGTCAGAGTAGCTAGTTCTGACATGATTGAAAATCTCTCGAGAGAATGTTTTTATTAACTAATTCTAGCTAATAAAAAAGGAGCCAAAGCACACCTTTCTTTATGCTTTGACTCCTTCGTCACGTTTATAGTAACAAAAGGCATTTTAAAATGCAAGATTTATTTATGTATTTTTATCAAGACAATTAAAATTTGTTTCTTATTCAACGTCTGCTAATGCTGCAAAATTTTCTTCTCCTGTACGGATTTTAATAACTTTATCTACATTGTATACAAAGATCTTACCATCCCCGATATGTCCTGTATAAAGAGCTTTCTTCGCAGCTTCGATGATGTTTTCTACTGGAATATTTCCTACGATAACTTCAACTTTAACTTTTGGAAGTAATGTCGCATCAACTTCAGCACCTCTGTAACGTTCTCCGGCACCTTTCTGGATACCGCAGCCCATAACCTGAGTGACTGTCATACCAGTTACACCAACATCGTTCATTGCTTTTCTTAACTTGTCGTATCTTGTTAATTTTGCGATAATAACAACTTTGTACATTCCTGTAGGTACAAGATCTGGAGCTTTGCTGACCTGTACAGCTGCTGCTTTCTGTACTTTAGAAGCTCTTTCGTAATCTTCCTCTCCAAGAACAGTATTTGCGTTTTCTTCCATGATCATTGTGTTAGAAATATCCATCATACTGAATCCAGCATATGCTGATGTTAAACCATGTTCTGGTCCATCCAGACCGATGATCTCTTCTTCTTCTGTTACACGAAGACCGATCGTTGCTTTAATGATCGCAAATGTTAAACTGATCGTCACTGCTGTCCAAGCACAGACACAAACAATACCGATGATCTGAATCTTTAATAATCCAAATCCACCACCATAGAAGAGTCCATTTAACTCACTTCCTGGTGCAGTTTTTGTTGCAAATAATCCTGTTGCTAATGTTCCCCATAAACCGTTCATAAAATGAACTGCTACGGCTCCAACTGGGTCATCAATTCTTAATTTGTAATCTAGTAACCATACTCCAAAGCAAACAAGTAATCCAGAAACAGTTCCGATCACGATCGCTCCAAAAGCATCTGTGACATCACATGGTGCTGTGATCGCTACAAGTCCTGCAAGGGATGCATTTAATGACATTGATACATCAGGTTTTCCATATTTTACCCATGTAAATACCATACAAACAACTGTTGCGACTGCTGGTGAAATTGTTGTTGTTACGAAGATAGATCCTAACTGTTCAACAGATGTTGCTGCTGCACCATTGAATCCATACCAACCAAGCCATAAGATAAATACTCCTAATGCTCCAAGTGGAATATTGTGTCCTGGGAATGCATTTACTTTTGTAATATTTCCATCTTTATCTTTTGTGAATTTACCAATACGTGGTCCTAAGAATTTTGCTCCGATCAGTGCAGATAATCCACCAACCATATGAATTGCACAAGATCCTGCGAAATCATGGAATCCCATCTGAGATAACCATCCACCGCCCCAGATCCAATGTGCTTCAATTGGATAGATCAGCGCAGAGATTACTGCTGAATAAATACAGTAAGATAAGAATTTTGTTCTTTCTGCCATGGCTCCGGATACGATCGTTGCTGTTGTTGCACAGAATACTAAGTTGAATACGAAACTAGACCAGTCAAAATTTGCATAAGATGTAAAAATGTCAAATCCAGGTTTTCCGATCAATCCGATCATATCTTCCCCAAGTAATAAACTGAAACCGATCAGAATAAATACACAGGTACCAATACAGAAGTCCATCAGGTTTTTCATGATAATGTTTCCAGCATTCTTAGCTCTTGTAAATCCGGCTTCAACCATTGCGAATCCAGCCTGCATCCAGAATACCAATGCGGCTCCGATCAGGAACCATACCCCAAAAATCTGGGTATTTACTGCGTTCATAATTTCTTTTGTCATATCTTTGTCCTCCCATTTCGAAAGTTTTTGTTTTTTCATTCAGGAGAAACGCGCGTGTCTTTACTCAATGAATTGATTGAAGGCTTTTAGAAATCCTTCTTGATAAAAAGAAAAGGCGTTATGAAGAATGATCTATGTCATCTCATAACGCCTTTGTTATGGTTGGAATTATAAACGCCTTATTTTTATTTGTCAATAATATTTTTAACATTTTTTATGCAAAGAATGTATCTTTTTTAGCACAATCTTAACTATTTAATTCGTTCTCAAGCATACGGTATCCGACTCCGACTTCTGTAAAAACATACTTTGGAACTGCTGGATTTTCCTCGATCTTGCGGCGGATATTTGCCATATTTACTCGCAAAATCCTATTGTTCGTATCTGCATGAGGTCCCCAGATATCTTTGATGATAGACTCATATGTAATAACCTTTCCTGCATTCTCTGCAAGAAGGGATACCAGTTTATATTCAATCTGTGTAAGACGGATTTCTTCTTCTCCAAGAAAAACTCTTCGCTTATCAAAATCAATCTTTAACTGACCTGCATGATACATTGGTGTCTTCGTCTCTGCTCCCATTGGTTGTCTTCTATGTCTTAGGGCAGTACGGATTCTTGCAAGCAATTCCTGATTACCAAATGGTTTGGTGATATAGTCATCTGCTCCGGCATCCAGGGCTTTTACTTTCTCTGATTCTCTGTTTCTCGCAGAAATCACGATGATCGGCGTAACTGCCCATTTTCTGATTTCAGAGATCACATCGATTCCATCCATATCCGGCAGTCCAAGATCTAATAAGATCACATCCGGACAGTATGATTCCGCACACTGGATCGCCTGATTTCCTGTGGTCGCTATGATTGGTTTGTAGCCATTGGTTTTTAAGATCGTTGATATAAAATTGCCAATGTTTTCTTCATCTTCAGCAATCAATACATTAAATTTTATCTCTGTCATAGTTCCTTTTCCTCCGTCAATTCTTTTTCATCCATTGGCAGACTAAAACTAAACTCTGCTCCATCCTCATAGTTTCTTGCATAGACATCACCTTGATGTGCCATAACGATTGATTTACAGATACTTAATCCGATACCCATGCCTTTACGGCTTTCATGGTCCAATGCACCTGCACATCCGTCAAACAACTGATCCATTCTCTCTGGTGCAATACCATTTCCATGATCACGGATATAGAATACAATTTTTTTATCTTCTTGTCTGATGTCAAGTTCAATCGGTGCATTACTTCCGGAATGTACCCATGCATTTTCCAAAAGGTTCATAATGACCTGCTCGATCAAAGTCGGATCCATTGGAACCATTAAAAAATCTTCTGGGATCTTTACCTTTAATTCACTGTCTGGATAACGCTTCTGATAACGCTGGATTGCTTCTGCTACAACTTCTTCGAGAGGTTCCGGTACTTTCTTTACATGTGGCTGTGTATCACTTCCATTATTCTGGATTCTCGTAATACTAAGCAAGTTTTCCACCATGTTTAACAGCCAGTTCGCATCTTCTTTGATCCCCATAACAAGCTGATCTTTGGCCTCTTCATCCAGTTGGTCTTTTGCATCTAAATAAGTCGAACTTGCTCCGATCATTCCAGTCAGTGGTGTTCTAAGATCGTGGGATATCGCTCTTAATAAATTCGAGCGCATCTTCTCCTTTTCTTTCTCAATCTGAAGGTCATTGATCTGCTTGTTATATTCATTTAATTTTGCAAGTTCTTTCTCTCTCTTGACAGCTGCTTCTTTCTCTCGGTTTAAGCTTGTTGTTGTCATATTCGTGATGATTGCGATCACTAAAATTCCAAGAAATGTCATCGGATATCCGTCAATCATAAAATTAATCTTAAAGTATGGAAATGTAAATCTCCAGTTAATAAAAATAACGCTTAACAGTGAGGAAACAATTCCCCATCCATATCCTTTTGTATATCTTGAGATAAAAAAAGTTGCCAATGTATAGATCATTGGCACATTAATGTTGTGAGCTGTCTGATAGAAAAAAATATGTGCAATGATGGTTGCAATGATCAGGATCGTGACCGAGATCAAAAAATCCTTCTCCCACTGCATCAAACCTTTCTCATTCTGCTTCATGTTTATTCTCCATTCGGCCGGATATTCACATCTATTTTACATTTTGAAACGTGATCAGAGTTCATACTCAGATCGTAATCCACTTTAAGGTGCATCTGTTCTTCTTCTTCGATCCAGTCAATATTGCTTGTATTGACCCCCATCAAAAGACTTCCAAATGGTGTATCATAGTAAGAGAGGTTTTCTTTCCCCTCTTCAAAGACCATATGAGAAGACTGTCCTCCTTTTCTTGTGAGTTCCACACTCTTTGGTCCGATCTTTATGACATTTTTTACGACCTCGTTGTCTTCGGAAAGTTCATCGTATAAAATATAATGTTTTCCATTTCTCAGGTAATAAGCACCTGTCGTCATCATCTCGATCGGATCATTCGGGTCTACATCCATCTGAAGTCCTGAAATATTAATTAATATATCTTTTGTCATCTTATCTTCACTTCCTAATAATTCTCAATATCTACCGGCTGTACCTGATCCACACGGCATGGAAGTACTTTGTCGGCAAATGATAAAAACTGGTCAGCCATATCACTGACATAATATTCATACCTTGCAGTATGATCTTCTGAAGCCGCCATATCTCTCTGTGCAAGCATCTGCTTTAAAGTCTTCGCAACTTCATAAGCAGGATTTACAAGTGTAACCTTATCCCCGACAAATCGCTGGATCGGATTGATCAACAGTGGGTAATGTGTACATCCAAGGATCAGAGAATCAATATCATATTGCTTAAATTCTCTTAAATATCTAGATACCATATCTTCTGTAATGCGATCATCAATCAATCCTTCTTCTACCAGAGGGACAAATAATGGACATGCTTTTGTAACGACAGTCACAGATGGATCTAGTTTCCTTAAATATTGGCCATACTGTCCACTCTTGATCGTTGCATTTGTCCCAATGATCCCGATATTCTTGTTCTTCGTCGCATTCATTGCTGCGATCGCACCTGGCTGTACCATACCGATGATCGGCACATTATAAAGTTCCTGTAAATCAGCTAAGGCGAGCGCACTCGCTGTATTACAGGCGATGACCACTGCTTTAACACCCTTGCTCAACAGAAAATTGACAATCTGTCTGGAATAGCGCACGATCGTATCCTTAGACTTCGTTCCATAAGGTACACGTGCGGTATCCCCAAAATATATCATACTTTCTTCCGGGAGCTGGCGCATGATCTCTCTTGCAACAGTGAGTCCGCCAACTCCAGAATCAAACACCCCGATTGGTGCATTCATATCAATTTCCTCCTAACGATATCTTGTCATTGCCTGATCGATCAATGTATCAAGTAACTCAGGAATGTCAAGTCCGCATGCTTTCCATAACATTGGATACATACTGATCGATGTGAATCCTGGCAATGTGTTGATCTCGTTAAATACAACTCTTCCTGATTCTTCTAAAAAGAAGTCAACTCTTGATAACCCAAATCCGTCAACAGCTCTAAAGATCGCTTCTGCATCTTCTTTGATCTTGCGTTTAGATTCTTCTGGCATCTCTGGATCAACAACCGTTTTAGACTCTGCATTGTTGTATTTTGCATCAAAATCATAGAACGCGGCTTCTTCGGCTGCAAGGATCTCTCCAACACATGTACTCTTCACCTGTGTTCTGTCGCCTAATACCGCACATTCTACTTCTCTTCCGACAATTGTTTCCTCACAAAGGATATTACGGTCATGTTTCACTGCCTCATATAATGCAGCTTCTAATTCTTTTCTATTCTCTGCTTTGGAAACTCCCTTAGAAGATCCTGCACAAGATGGTTTTACAAAGATTGGATATGGAATTTCCTTTTCCACACGATCCATTGCTTCTTCTAAATGTTCAAAATCGCTTTCTCTGACATGAACAAACTTTGCCTGATCGATTCCAATATGATCTACGATGATCTTTGTGTATACTTTATCCATTGAAACTGCGGATGCCAATACACCACATCCAACATATGGAATTTTAGACAATTCAAACAATCCCTGAACGGTTCCATCTTCACCATTCATACCATGAAGAACTGGGAAGATCACATCAACTTTCTGAAGTTTATATGTACCTTCTGCAAGGATCACTAAAGAACGAGTTGTTGTATCAGGAGAAATAAATGCTTTCACTTCTCCTTCTCTCCAGCTTCCATCTTCGATATCTTTAACACTATCTACTAATAACCATTTTCCTTCTTTTGTGATTCCAACTAAAATCACATTATATTTTTCAGTGTCCATGTTTTTGATGACTGTTGTTGCTGACAGACATGAAACATCATGTTCAGAGGAATCTCCTCCAAAGATCACTACTACATTCTTTTTCATTGATCTAAACTCCTTTATCATTATAAAAAGTATTTCATCATTATCATTTGATTATAGCACAAATTTTTCAAAAATAAATCCTTCAAAGTAAGGTTCATTCTCTTTATATGCTTTTTTGTCACGAAATGTCCATCCGTAAATTGGAATCTTGTAAAATCTGCGGCAGATCCTGAGTGAAAGACAGTCTTTGTATTTGTAGTGATAGGCTATAAAATCCGGTTTTGTAATAAAATTTGTCAATAAATTCTTCACAATAAAATAACCGATTTTGCGAATAAGCGTCCCTTCTTCTTTTTCTTTCAAAAATTGCTCACTTAACTGTCCACGGATCACTTCTGGACGGTTTTTCTTAAACCAATACAGAGCGTACGGATGAAAACATTCCATACAATATAATCCTTTATATTGATCTAAAGCTTTTGCAACTTTCTTGCATAATTTACGGTTGCATGTTTCCATTTTTAATTCTACTAATAATGGTACTTTGCCATCAACTTCTCTTAAAACTTCCACAAACCTTGGAATTCTTTCTCTCGTTCTCATCAAACGATATCTGCATAATTCACGATAAGTAAGATCAGCGATTTTTTTATTTACTCCACATGTTCTCTTAAGATCATAGTCATGGTGAACTACCATTACACCGTCTTTGGTCAGCTGAACATCTAATTCTATTCCATAGCCTGATCCCTTTGCTTTCTTGAAAGCTGCCATGGAATTTTCTGGAATTCCTTCTTCTCCATGAAATCCTCTGTGTGCATAGTATTTTACATTTAATATCGGATGTTTTCTTTTCTCTCCCGGATCGATCATCTTGATGTATACAATAATTAAGACCAGTATCCATAACAGGATCATTTCTCATCCCTCTTTTCTTCTGCCATCTGCATTAATATTTCACGTTCATTTAACCGTGGATCTTCTAATACCTGATCTAACAACCAGGATAAAATTTGACCGATTTCTTTTCCCTGTGGAACTCCCATATCCATCAAGTCTTTTCCATTGATCTTTAATTCTTTGATAGAAAGGCAGTTTTTCTCTTCGATGATTTCTTCGAATAATTTCTTTGTTTCTTGTAATACCTGTTCTTTCTTATCTCTCTGATAATCACTTTGTGCACTGATATCTGCTTTCTGGACCTCCATCAGTCTTGTAAACAACTCTGGGGTTAACTGGCTGACCCATCGTCTGACTGTTTTCTTATTAACTTCTTCTATTGAGGCAAATCTGCGGTCATGCCATCTGACAAGAGTTGTTACCTGCTTGATCGTCTGGTTGTCAAACTTTAATCTTCTGAGAATCTTCCTTGCCATCTCTTCTCCGATCACCGGATGCATTTTAAAATGATCTTTATCTGGACCTTCAACTCTCGCCGTTGGTTTTCCCACATCATGAAGCAGCATTGTCCAGCGGTAAATATGTTCTGCTTCGATCTGTTTCATCGCTTCGATCGTATGAATTCCGACATTATATTTGTGATGCGGATTGTTCTGCGGTGTTTCCATCATAATATCAAATTCTGGAAAAACGATCTTAGTCACACCTAGTTTATATGCATTGACCAATACTTCTGGATGTGCCGATGTGATCAGTTTCTCAAGCTCTACCTGAATTCGCTCAGCACTGATATCTTTTAGAAATTTTGCCTGGTTTTTAATTGCTTCTCCAGTTTCTTCTTCGATCTGAAATCCTAATTGAGCCTGAAATCTTAAGGCTCTTAAAATTCTCAATGCATCTTCATCAAATCGCTTCTTTGCTTCCCCGACACAGCGGATCGTTTGATTCTTAAGATCTGTCATACCATCATACATATCTATGATGCCTTCACTGTCATTATATGCCATCGCATTGATCGTGAAATCCCTTCGTAACAGATCTTCTCTTAATGACTTTGTAAAATGCACTTCATTGGGGCGTCTGTGATCTTCGTATTTGCCATCGACACGATAGGTTGTTACTTCGTATGGTTCATGGTTCATAAGAACCGTGACTGTTCCATGTTCGATTCCTGTATCTACCGTATGATCGAAGATTTCTTTGACTTTCTGAGGTGAAGCTGATGTTGTGATATCCCAGTCACCCGGAGTTCTTCCTAGAATGGAATCTCTGACGCAGCCCCCAACGATATATGCCTCAAATCCATGTTGTTCTAATGTCTGTATTACCTTTGCTGCCTGTGCGGGCATCTTGATCTTCATCCTATCACCTCTCCTTTTCTTTGTTCTTATATCTGCTTCTTCTCATATTTATTTACTATTCTTACAAATGTATCTTGCAAACGGAATAATTGCCGGAAATGTATCTTCATAATTCCCGGCAATTGTTATCATTATACTCTTAGTAAGCTTTTCCAAAGTAAACCATCTTCTTCGCAGGTTTTCCACAATGAACGCATACGTCACTTAAATGTTCCTGTTCAAATGGCATACATCTTGTTGTAGCTGTTGTCTCATCTTTGATCGCTTCTTCACATTCTGTTTCTCCACACCACATTGCTTTTACGAAACCATCCTGTTTCTCGATGTGGGCTTTGAATTCATCCCAGTTTCTAGCCTCTACTGTATGTTCTTCCAGATGTTTCTTCGCTCTCTCAAGCATATCGTTCTGCATCTGTTCTAATACTTCACCAAGTTTTGTCTCGATCTCATCTAAAGATACAATGATCTTCTCTCTTGTATCACGACGAACGATCACCACCTGATTCTTCTCGATATCTTTTGGTCCGATCTCGATTCTTGTAGGAATTCCGCGTACTTCCTGTTCACTGAATTTCCATCCTGGGCTCTTATCAGAATCATCAACTTTTACTTTGTAAGAAGAAGCAAGTCTCTTTCTGATCTCTTCTGCTTTATCAAGCACTCCTTCTTTCTTCTGCATGATCGGTACGATCATTGTCTGTACTGGTGCGATTCTTGGTGGTAATACAAGACCTGAATCATCTCCGTGAACCATGATGATCGCTCCGATGATACGTGTAGACATTCCCCATGATGTCTGATGTACATACTGAAGTTTATTATCTTTATCTGTATACTGAATATCAAATGCTTTCGCAAATCCATCACCAAAGTTATGGCTTGTTCCAGACTGTAATGCTTTTCCATCGTGCATTAATGCTTCAATCGTATATGTGGAATGCGCACCTGCGAATTTCTCTTTCTCTGTCTTCTGTCCTTTTACAACTGGAATTGCAAGGTACTGTTCACAGAAATCTGCATACATATTCAACATCTGTACCGTTCTTGCTTCCGCTTCTTCTTCTGTCGCATGTGCTGTATGTCCTTCCTGCCAGAAGAACTCTGAAGTTCTTAAAAATGGTCTCGTTGTTTTTTCCCAACGTACAACAGATACCCACTGATTATATAATTTAGGTAAATCTCTATGAGACTGGATGATCTTTGAATAAAAATCACAGAATAATGTCTCAGATGTAGGTCTTACACAAAGACGTTCCTGTAATTCTTTATCCCCACCATGAGTTACCCATGCAACTTCTGGTGCGAATCCTTCAACGTGATCTTCTTCTTTCTTCAAAAGGCTTTCTGGAATAAACATTGGCATTGCAACATTCTCCACACCTGTTTCTTTAAATTTAGCATCTAAAACTTTCTGGATATTCTCCCAGATCGCATATCCGTTCGGACGTAAGATCATACACCCACGAACGCTTGAATAATCTGCTAATTCTGCTTTCTTAACAACATCTGTATACCACTGTGCAAAATCATCTTCCATCGCAGTGATCGCTTCTACTAATTTCTTATCTTTTGCCATTGCAAAATGTCTCCTTTTCTATGGTTATATACACAGTTTTTGTGTACAATGATACTAAGAATAATATTACTGTAAAATGTCGGATTTTTCAAGGGGTGACGTTTTATTTAACTACACAAAAGGAGTTTTTTATGGCAAATGAAAACAAGATGGGGTATCTTCCCATCAAAAAGCTGATATTGCAGATGTCCCTTCCTCCGATGTGCTCCATGTTTCTGCAATATTCTTACAACCTTGTTGACAGCATGTTCGTGGCTAATATCAATGAAAATGCTCTTGCGGCAGTTTCTCTTTCCTTCCCGATCACAACACTCATGATCTCCCTGTCCATCTGGATCGGGGTCGGTATCAACGTTTTGATCGCAGGTTATCTTGGAGAGAAAAAGCAAGACCTTGCTGACTGTGCAACAACACTTGGATTGTTGGTAGCCTTGATCGTCGGTATCTGTATCAATATCCTTGCACTATTGATCATGAAACCGTACTTTTCAGCATTTACAAACAATCCAGCTATTTTTGACTATGCGATGCAGTATATGTCCGTCTGTGCTTTTATGCAAGTTCCAAACATGGTACATATCGCCATCCAAAAAGTTTTTCAAGGTACTGGAAATATGATCACTCCTATGTGGTTTCAGATCGCAGGAGTTATCTTTAACTTTGTTTTCGACCCACTACTGATCTTTGGAATCGGACCATTCCCTAAGATGGGAATCCGTGGTGCTGCACTGGCTACTGTCCTTGGATATGCTTTATCTATGGTAATTGCTTTTCTTCTGCTTGTTTTTACAAAACAGAAAGTTCGTATCAAGATCAAAGGATTCCATGTTGATTATCATATGTTAAAGAATCTGTTTTCCTATGGATTTCCTTCATTTGTTATGAATGCTCTTGGATCTTTTATGCTGACATTTACAAATCTGTTTTTAACAGCTTATTCAGATACTGTTGTTGCCTTTTTTGGTGCCTATTTCAAAGTACAACAGATGATCTTCATGACAGTCAATGGCTTGATCCAAGGATGTCTGCCTGTCATGAGATTCAACTACAGTGCCAAACAGCCAGAACGTTTAAAAGAAGCTTTTCATTTTGGCACACAGGCGGCAACTGTTATGATGATCGGTGGAACATGCCTGCTTCTGTTTTTACCAAAACAGATCTTGTTCCTGTTTGCAGCTTCTGAATCAATGATCAAAATCGGAGTTCCAGCCATGCGGATCCTGTCAATCGGTTTAGTTTTCTGTGGATTTTCTATTATGATCGCTACTTATCAGCAGGCAATTGAGAAGATCCAATCTAGTATGTTGATCCACATCTTACGGCAGGGAATTTTATTGGTACCTTTGATGTGGCTGTTTAATCATATGTTTGGGATAAATGGGATTTGGATCTCATTTCCTGTAACAGAAATTTTAGTGTTTATTGTGGCTGTTTTATTACAAACTGTTATTTCAAAACCACAATAAAAATCTTTAATTTCTTATATTGAAAAACTCACTCCTTCAAAAATAAAAAAGGTAGCAGATTCCTTTTCCGACGAAATTGGAATCTGCTACCTTACATTTTATACTCTATCGCACTTTTAAATATTACAGTAAAGATTTATACAATCCAATAATATCCTCAACACTTGCATCCTTAGGGTTTCCAGGTGCACATGCATCTGCATAAGCAGATTCTGCTAAGAACTGGATATCTTCTTCTTTCACGATTTCTTTTAAGTCTGCTGGTATTCCGACATCTGCTGATAATTTTTTAACCGCATCAACGGCTGCTTTTCTGTATTCTTCCTGTGTCATATCTTCGACACCTTCTACACCCATTGCTTTTGCGATATATTTGTATTTATCTCCTGTTGCATCTGCATTGTATTCCATAACTGTTGGAAGTAAGATCGCATTCGCTACTCCATGAGGTGTATCATAAACTGCACCTAATGCATGAGCCATAGAATGTACGATTCCAAGTCCTACATTTGAGAATCCCATTCCTGCAATGTACTGTCCCATTGCCATTCCTTCTCTTCCTTCTGGTGTATTCTCAACAGCTCCTCTTAAGCTGTCAGAGATCAGTTCGATGGCTTTGATATGGAACATATCTGTCATTTCCCAAGCTGCTTTTGTTGTGTATCCTTCGATGGCATGTGTTAATGCATCCATACCTGTTGCTGCTGTTAATCCTTTTGGCATAGAAGACATCATTTCTGGGTCGATTACTGCGATCACTGGAATATCATGAGGGTCTACGCATACGAATTTACGTTTCTTTTCAACGTCTGTGATAACGTAGTTGATCGTTACTTCTGCAGCTGTTCCGGCTGTTGTTGGAACTGCGATGATTGGTACGCAAGGTTTCTTAGTATCTGCAACTCCCTCTAAGCTTCTCACATCTTCAAATTCTGGGTTGTTGATGATGATTCCAACAGCTTTTGCTGTATCCATAGAAGATCCACCACCAATAGCGATCAGGTAATCAGCTCCTGCTGCCTTAAATGCTGCAACTCCTGTCTGTACGTTTTCGATCGTTGGATTCGGTTTGATCTGTGAATATACTTCATATGCAAGTCCTGCATTATCTAATACATCTGTTACCTTCTTTGTAACTCCGAATTTTACAAGATCTGGATCAGAACAAACAAATGCTTTTTTGAATCCACGTTTTGTTACTTCTGTTGCGATCTCCTGAATTGCTCCTGCTCCGTGATAAGATGTTTCATTTAATACGATACGATTTACCATTTTGTACACTCCTTTTATATTGACATTTTTTTAACTATCTTCAGTATAAAATTGTTTTTTCACAAATACAAGTTACACATTTGGCAAAATGTAAAAAATGTTACACTTCATCAAAAGTGTAACATTTTGTTATCTTTATATATCTTTGAACAGATCATATAGCTTTGGAGGCATCGCATCGATCAGCTGATCTGCGAGCTGTTCCGGCGACATCTTCATTCCTGTTGTCGCCCATTCTACAGTCATGGCAATTGAACCTCGGCAATACATTCTCAATAAGAATTCTAATTCTTCTGGAATTTTATCAACTCCCTGTTTGTGAATGATATCACAATAGAATTGATAAATGCACTGATAATCATACTCCATCAGACAGTTCTGACTCTCGCTCGAAAAAGCTGCTGCGAAAAATTGTCCTTCACCTTTGATGAATTCAAATTTCTTGAGCAACCCTTCTCTTAATGTCAGGCTGATACCCATCTGTTTAAACGACATCTGAGCCAATACATCAAAATACCAGTTGATCAGATCATATTTATCCTTAAAATGCCGATAAAAGGTTGGACGAGTTACATCGCACTGATCTACGATCTGTTTCACTGTAATCTTATCTACTGGCGTATGCACCAACAACTCTTTCATTGCATTTGCTAATTTATATTTCATTTTCTCTGATACGTCCATCTCGTCCCACCTTCTTTCATATATGGTTTTATTGTACCTTATTTGACACAATTTATAAAGGCAAAAAAGGCTGTTATCTGCTTTTGTCTTCAAATAACAACCTTTTTTATCTATTATCAAGAAGTTTCATGTTTAATAGGAGGCATTTCCTCTTTGACCACAAAGTGCTTCGAATTCTTTTAATTTGTTTTTTGCCTGCTGGGAGACATTTTTTGGAACCTGAATCTGAACAACTGCGTATTGATCTCCCTTCTGAGATGGATTCTTCATAAGCGGCATTCCTTTTCCACGCAGTCTGATCTTAGATCCTGACTGAGTTCCTTCTTTGATCTTACAGATAACATTTCCATATAATGTCTTGATCACTGCTTCACCTCCACAAACGGCTGTGCTAAATGGAACATTGATCGTTGTATACACATCATTTCCTTTTCGCTCAAATCCTTGTTTCTCACCGACTATTACTTTCAGGAATAAATCACCTGCTTCACCGCCTCCGATTCCTGGATTTCCTTTTCCTCTTAAGCGGACACTTTTTCCTGTATCAATTCCGGCTGGTATATGAACCTGTAATGACTGCATCGCACCATTTTGATCTTGCAGATGAATGACTTTATCGCAGCCCGTAACCGCTTCATCAAAACTAATAGAGATATCTGCGTGTGCGTCGGAACCTTTCTGTCTGAAGGATCCACTTCCGAATCCACCACCTCCAAATCCATCAGAAGAGCCAAAACCTCCTTGATGGAAACTGCTTCGATGGAATCCTTTGTTGTTTCTTCCGCCACCGAACATACTTCCAAAGATGTCACCAAAGATATCATCGCCATCTCCACCTTCAAAGTGGAATTCCTGATATCCTCCATGAGCACCACCATAGTTTTGGTAATTCTTATAGAACTCAGATTCTGCTCCAGTTCCGTCAAAGGCAGCATGACCATATTGATCATATAATTTTCTCTTCTCTGGATCACTTAATATATTATAAGCATCGGTCGCTTCTTTGAATTTCTGTTCTGCTGTTTTATCTCCGGGATTCATATCTGGATGATATTTCTTTGCCAGTTTCCGATATGCTTTCTTGATGACTTTTTCATCTGCAGTTTTACTGATTCCAAGAACTTCATATAAATCACGTTTTGCTGCCATTTCGTTTCACCTTCTTTTCCTTTCATTCTCAAATAGATAGAAAGATTCCCCGGGAATCTGATCATCCCGGGGAGAGTTCTTTTATCCTTCGATCGTTACGAATTTCTTTTCTTCTACTTTCTTTTCCGGAGCTTTCTTCGGAATATCCAGCATCAGAATACCATTCTCGTATTTACCGTGGATATCTTTCTCTGTGATATCTTTGCCAACATAGAAGCTTCTGCTCATGTTTCCTGCGTAACGTTCACGACGGATATATTTACCTTCTTTATCTTTCTCGTCTTTATCTAATCCTTTTGCTGCACTGATCGTTAAATATCCGTCTTTCAGTTCAGCTGTGATCTCATCTTTCTTAAATCCTGGAAGGTCGATCGCTACTTCGTAGTTTCCGTCTTTTTCTTTCACATCAGTCTTCATTAAGTTCTTTGCGTGTTTACCATACAGTTCTTTATCAATATCTGGGAAAGAAAAATCCATCCAGTCGTCGTTAAATAAGTTTCCTCCAAAAATACTAGGCATCATCATCATAAGTCATCTCTCCTTTTCTTTATAATAATGTTTGGGCGTGTCAGGGTAATTCCTGACACTTGCCTTTTATGTGAAGCATATTGAGAAGTTCTCAATATGACTTGTTGTATCTTATGGAGCCTTCGGTTCTTTGGCTTCTCTCTTAAGCCCTTTCCTCTTGCTCTAGTTGTACTATAACACCTATTATTAGCACTGTCAAGAGGTGAGTGCTATTTTTTTTAAAATTTTATTTCTAATATGTTATCCAACCAACAAATCACAACTTGCAGTACTCCACAAATTTCTCCATTTCTTTTGTCATATATTTATTTGCATGATAAAACACTTGTCGATACATTGTAATATCAATATCTTTCACATCTAATTTTGCGATCTTCCCTTCTTCAATATCCTTTTCTACAACAAATAATGGGAGATAAGAAAGCCCTTTTCCTGTCTTTAGCATCTTCTTGATAAACGCAGTATCACTGCATTCAAGTACTGGCGATAATATCTGTTTATGCAGAGCTAATTCCTGTTCTAATGCCTGTCTGTAGTTTGCATTTCGTTCTGTTAGATAAAACGGTGCATTTAAGATTTCCTCAACCTCAATATTCTTTTTCCCTGCCAACTTATAATTTGGTGCAGATACAAAGATCACAGGCTCCGCTTTTTCCATGACCTTCACCCAGTTTTTGTCCCATCTTGGTGTGTCCAGAATATAAATGACATCGAGTTCATTGTGTTCCATCATCTGAATTAAACGTTCTGGAGAACCGATCGTGATCTGAATTCTAACCTGTGGATGTTCTTCCCGAAACCGCTGTACGATTTCCTGCAATTTGACAGTGCAGAGTGATTCGATCGTTCCGATATGTAATGGATTTTTTAACTCTGCGGTATCATTCATTGCATCTTTTGCCTTGTGCATTTCATCAATGATCTTATTTGCATGTATTAAAAATTCTTTTCCTTTCGGTGTAAGTATCACTTTTTTTCCTGTACGGTCAAATAACCGCACTCCCAATTCTGTCTCTAACTGACGGATCTGCACTGTCACGGCAGATTGTGAATAACCTAATACTTCTGCGGTTTTTGAGAAGTTCTTAACTTGCGCTATCTGCATAAATGTCTGTATCTGACGGAATTCCATTTTTTCTCCTTTGTACTATTATGAATAATTTTCAATGTTATTATTAAATCTATGAATTTGATTCATCTATATGTGGATGATACAATACAAGCATAAAGACGTCAAACATTTTTTGTGCACATTAAACAAACTACGATGATATGTGATTATGCTTTTAGAGGAGTAATTAAAAATGGAAAAGAAAAAATTTAAACTTGGTCTGGTACCAAAACTTATTATTGCCATCATTATTGGTATCCTGTTTGGACAGTTCCTTCCAACTGGATTCTGCCGCTTTGTTGTAACACTGTCTGGATTCTTCAGTACCTACTTAAAATTCATCATTCCACTAATGATCCTTGCTTATGTAACCATGGGGATCGCTGATCTGTCACAGGGTGCTGGACAGCTGCTTTTAATTACCGTTGCTCTTGCCTATGGTTCAACTTTACTTGCTGGTACAGCTTCTTACCTTGTATCATCCAATCTGTTCCCACACTTTATGACTTCTGGGGCATTAGATCAGATTGCTGCGACTGCTGATGCATCACTGAAACCTTATTTTTCACTGACGATCACACCGCTGTTTGATACATTATCTGCTGTTGTTCTTGCTTTCATTTTAGGATTATGCTTATCCACAATGAAAGGTAAAGAGATCGGAAACAGCCTTTACAACGGAATGAGCGATTTCTCAACGATCATCGATAAAGTACTTCACAAAACGATCATTCCTTTATTGCCATTGTATATCTGTGGTACATTTACTGATATGACAAAATCGGGAAAAACATTTGCGATCCTTGGAATCTTATGGAAAGTATTTCTTGTAGTGATCATCATGCACTTTGTATGTATCACGATTCAGTTTATAATTGCAGGTTCTCTCAGCAAAAAGAATCCTCTCTCTCTTATTAAAAATCAGGTTCCTGGTTATACTACAGCTTTAGGAACTCAGTCTTCTGCTGCTACAATTCCTGTCAATCTGGAATGTGCAAAGAATGACGGTGTCAGTGCTCAG
>ENA-OUQS01001017-OUQS01001017.1-human-metagenome-genome-assembly--contig:-NODE-1017-length-26853-cov-23.323196_pt1 | contig 26853 bp, 19 predicted proteins | sample MGYA00248463_ERZ548848 | MGnify/ENA primary metagenome ERZ548848 (study PRJEB26491, sample SAMN04978192) | human metagenome | host: Homo sapiens | study: EMG produced TPA metagenomics assembly of the... | reverse complement strand
GGAAAGTTTACCGAAATGCCAAAGCCTCCCCTCGTTAGGGGAGGTGGCACGGCGTAAGCCGTGACGGAGAGGTTAAAAGGCAAGCTGCGCCTTGGCTAAAAACAAGCAAATTTTATCATTCGCGCGGTTTTGCCGCTTGCTTTTTGATGGGCAGCGCTCTATTATATCATTTGTACAAATATTTCCATTCGAATTTTCACAAAATCACCAAATGTAGTTTATCGGACGGAGGTTGTTTATGAGACGACTGCGCAGCCCATCCCCGGGGATGAAACTGCAAAAAAATCACGACAAAGGAGGACGGACTCTTTGAACGAACACGAAAAACCACAGATAGACTTCATGCACAAGCTTGCGCGCCAGATCGTGGAACGCCGCAACCTTGTGTTCCTGTTTGTCATTCTGGCTGCCATCTTCACGGTGTTCTCGGTGCGGTGGGTCAAGGTCGAGACCGACATGACCACCTACCTGCCCAAGACCTCGGAGACCCGCATGGGCCTCGACATCATGGACGAGCAGTTCACGACCTACGGCTCTGCCGATGTCATGGTGGCCAACATCACGCCCGCTGAGGCCGATGAGCTTTCCGACCGGCTCGCCGAGCTCAAGGGCGTCCAGATGCTGGACTACGACGACACCACCGACCATTATAATAAGGACGCAGTGTCGGCCCTTTACTCCATCACCTTCGACTACCCCGAGGACGATGACCAGTGCCTCGAGGCCCTTGACCGGGTGAAGGAATACCTCGCCGACTACGACATCTACGTCTCCACCTCGCTGGGCAACACCCAGCAGGAGACCATTGATGCCGAGGTACGGGTCATCATGGTGTACGTTGCCGTCATCATCGTCATCGTTCTGCTCCTGACGTCCCAGACCTACGCCGAGGTGCCCGTCCTCATCCTCACCTTCGTGGTGGGCATGATCCTGAACATGGGTACAAACTTCATGCTCGGCACCATCTCCTTCGTGTCCAACTCGGTCACGAACATCCTGCAGCTGGCGCTGTCGCTGGACTACGCCATCATCTTCTGCAACCACTTCAAGGAAGAACACCAGACCATGCCCCTGAAGGAGGCCGTCATCGAGTCCCTGAGCAAGAGCATCCCCGAGATCAGCTCCAGCTCCCTGACCACCGTCGGCGGCCTTGTGGCGATGCTGTTCATGCAGTTCCGCATCGGCTCCGATATGGCCGTCTGCCTCATCAAGTCCATCCTCTTTGCGATGCTCTCGGTGTTCGTGGTCATGCCCGGTCTGCTGATGCTCTTCGGACCCTACATGGATAAGACCAGGCACAGGAACTTCGTGCCGGAGATCCCCTTCGTGGGCCGCTTTGCATGGCGCACCCGCAAGGTCATCCCCGTCATCTTCCTGGTGGTCATCCTCATCGGTTACCACTTCTCGAACCTTTGTCCCTACGCCTACGGCTACGATGTCATCAAGGTGCCGAAGATGAACGAATCCCTCATCGCGGACCAGATGATCGAAGAAAACTTCACCAAGTCGAACCTCGTGGCACTCGTCTACCCCAAGAGCGACGATTACAGCATCGAGAAAAAGATGCTGGAGGAGCTGGAAAGCTATGATGAAATAGACTCCACCAAGGGTCTGTCCAACATCGAGGCCCAGGACGGCTATATGCTGGAAGACAAGCTCACCGCCCGCCAGTTCTCCGAGATGGCCGACCTGGACTACGAGGCCGCCCAGATGATCTACACCGCCTACGCCATCGAGAACGAGGAGTACGGCCAGATCATCGGCAACTTCGCCTCCTATAAAGTGCCGCTGGTGGATATGTTCCTCTACGTCTGCGACGAGGCCGATACCGGCATCGTCTCCCTCTCTCAGGAAGACCTGGACGACCTCCACGACGCCCGCGAACAGATGGAGAGCGCACTGGCCCAGCTGCAGGGCGACGACTACAACCGCGTCCTCATCTACCTGAGCCCCTCTCTGGAACCCGGCCAGACTACTTATGAGTTCACCGACACCATCCGCTCCATCGCCCGGAAGTATTACCCGGACGGCGAGCTCTACATGGCCGGTGACGCCACCAACGAGTACGATTTCCAGAAGTCCTTCGCCATCGATAATGTCGTCGTCAACGTCGTGTCCATCTTCATCGTCCTGCTGGTGCTGCTGTTCACCTTCCAGTCCGTCGGTATGCCCATCCTGCTCATCGTGGTCATTCAGGGCGCTATCTGGATCAACTTCTCGTTCCCGTATTTCATGGGGACCAACCTCTACTTCATGGGCTACCTCATCGTCAGCTCCATCCAGATGGGCGCGAACATCGACTACGCGATCGTCATCGCTACCCGTTTCAACGAGCTGAAGGATAAGATGGAGCACAAGCAGGCCATGATCGAGACCATCAACTTCGCGTTCCCGACCATCCTGACTTCCGGCACCATCATGACCGTGTCCGGCATCCTCATCGGCCAGATGACTTCCGACGCCTGCATCGTGGGCATCGGCCAGTGTCTGGGCCGAGGCACCATCATCTCCATCATCCTCGTCCTCTTCGTCCTGCCCCAGATCCTGCTCATCGGCACCCGCATCGTGGACCGTACCTCCTTTGCCGTGCCGAAGCTGGTGGCCCGCAGCAGCGGCAATGGCCGTATGCGGGTCAACGGCATCGTGCAGGGCGAGATCCACGGCTCTGTGGCCGGTACGATGAACGCCATCGTGGACGGTGACGTCCAGCTGACCGTCATCTCGGGCAACGTCTCTCAGGAACTGGACGACAACGAAAAACAGGAGGTGCAGAATGAAGACCAGTAACCATCTGCTGCGCCGCCTGACGGCTGCGCTTCTGGCCGCTGTGCTGGCGCTGAGCATCGCACTGCCGGTGTTCGCGTCCGACGACGGCGATACCATTTACATCAACAGCGTCTCGGACCTGCTCTCGCTGGCCAGGAACTGTGCCTACGACCAGTGGTCGGTGGGAAAGACGGTTATTCTACAGAAAGACCTCTCCCTCGAGGGGATGCTGTGGGAGCCCATCCCGTCCTTCAGCGGACAGTTCAAGGGCAATGGCCACACCATCTCGGACCTGACCATTACGGGCCAGTATTCCCCGGCGGGCCTCTTCGGCATCGTGGAGGAACAGGGCTCCATCGAGTCCCTGAACGTCCGCGGCGTCGTGTCTGTCTCTGACTCTGCCGACACCACCACCGGCGGTATCGTAGGCGTCAACCACGGCACCCTCATCAACTGCCAGTTCACCGGCGTCGTCACCGGCGACAGCGAGGTGGGCGGCATCGTGGGCCGCAACGAGTCCGAAGGCACCATCGACCACAGCACGGCCCGCGCCATCGTCACCGGCAAATCTTCCACCGGCGGCATCGCAGGCTACAACCTCGGCGCCATCACCGGCTGCACCAATGTGGGCAGCATCAACACCGAATATCCGGAAGCATCTCTTGACACCGACGGTTTCACGGCCAAGATGGTGGACTACATCAACAACAAGATGGCCGCCGCCGATAACGACGCCACCAATTCCGTCACCAATGTCGCCACCGACACCGGCGGCATCGCAGGCCGCTCCTCCGGCATGATCTTGACCAGCGTCAACACCGGCACCATCGGCTACGAGCATGTTGGCTACAACGTGGGCGGCATCGTGGGCCGCACCGACGGCCTCGTATCCGGCTGCGTCAACCAGGGCCGTGTTCTGGGCCGCAAGGACGTGGGCGGCATCGCCGGTCAGGCGGAACCCTACCGGGAGCTGGACCTCTCCAAGGATACCATCAAGCGTCTCCGTTCGGAGCTGGAGGTCCTGCGCGGCCTTGTCGATGACACCACCGGCGTCGTCGAGAACTCCACCACCAGCATCTCCAACTCCTTCAGCGCCATGACCAGCCAGATGGACACCGCCATTGCAGCGGCCCGTCAGCTGGACGATCAGGCCAGCGACTACGGCGACGAGGTGGCCGACGAGATCGACCGCGCCTCCACTCTGCTGGCCGACACCCTCACCAAACTCGAACCCGTCATGGACACCGGCGAAGATGCCATGACCAAGCTGACCGATGCCACCGGAAACCTCAAGTGGGCCATGCGCGAGATGGCCGCTGAGATGCTGATGGCATCCAGAGCCCTCAGCAAGACCAGCAAGGGTCTGGACAAGGTGAGCGACGCAGCCGAGGATGGCCGTGACGGTATGTCGGCGATCTCTGAGGGTATCAAACAGCTGTTGGAGTCTGTCGATACCGGCGATGACAGCGCTGCCTCGCAGGCGATCTCCACCATCCTGACCGGCTACGACTCTCTCTCTGCCGAGAAGAAGTCCGACAAGAACCTCAAGACCGGCATTGAGCTGCTGAAGGTGGCCAACTCCGTGGCCAGCGTTTTCACGCTGGGCAGCGGCATGGCCCCGGCAATGAAGGCCGTTACCGCAGGCATGGGCCTGCTGCGCACGGCGTCCCTCCTGTCCAACGACAGTGACATTGCCCGTGCTACTTCCCAAATCGCAAGTGCCATCGGCACCATCTCTACCATTGCCACCCAGATGGGCGGCATCGTGGGCAGTGCGGCAAAGGCTGTCTCGGCCTCCGACCATCCCGAGCTGGCTGCAGCCCTGACCAAGACTTCCAATGCACTGGACGACATGGGCGGCATCACCGACGGCATCATGGACAACATCAAGGACTGGGTCGGCAATAACGGCGGCGGCAGCATCAAGGATGGTCTCGATCAGCTGAGCGATGCTTCCGACAAGCTGAGCGACGCCATGGATGACCTGAGCGACTCCCTCGACCTGCTCAAGACCGACGCCGCCCTCACCAGTGCAACGCTGGCGCATACCTCCGTGGCTCTGGGCCAGATGCAGGACGGCCTCGGCGGCCTGACCGATATGATGGGCCAGACCCGCGACATTCTCCACTGGCTCAACCAGCAGGACCCCATCAAGGTGCCTCGTCCCTCGGCAGAGCTGACCAACACCAAGGACTCCCTCTTTGATGCTGTCAGCGCCATCAACGACAAGATGGACGACATCAACGGCACCATGCGCACCGCCAGCAACCAGCTGACCGACAAGATGCGCGCCGTGACCGCACAGGTCAGCGTCGTGTCCAACCTGATGCTGGATGCTGTGGAAGAGATCAGCGACCCGGGCAGCAAGACCATCTACGAGGATGAGTCGGAAGACCTCATCGCTTCCCAGTCCGACGGCAAGATCGAGAACAGCATCAACCGCGGCACCATCGACGCCGACATGAACGTGGGCGGCATCGCCGGTACCATGGGCGTCGAGAACCTGCTGGACCCCGAGGAGGACAACAAGGACGAGGGTACTTCGCTGCTGCGCACCTCCTATACCGTCAGCGCCGTCCTCATCGGCAACGTCAACGAGGGCAGTATCACCGCCAAGAAGGACATGGTCGGCGGCATCGTCGGCCAGGAGGAACTGGGCCTTGTGACGGCCTGCGAGTCCTACGGCGACGTCACCGGCGTCAATCAGGTGGGCGGCATTGCCGGTGCGGCCAGCGCCAAGCTCCGCAGCAACTGGGCAAAATGCGCCCTCAGCGGTGAAAAGTACATCGGCGGCATCGTCGGTCAGGGTACCGACAGCGATCTCACGGATGGCAGCCTCATCGCCATCAACAACCGCGCCATCGTTTCTGTGCTGGAAGGCCAGCAGTACGTGGGTGCTGTCTCCGGTGGACAGGACGGCGACTTCTATGGCAACCTCTTCGTCTCCGACGATCTGCAGGGCATCGACCGCCTGAGCCGCGTCGGTCAGGCAGAGCCGGTCACCTATGAGACCCTGCTGGCTCAGGAGAATGTGCCGGACTCTTTCCGCAAGCTGACCCTGACCTTCAAGGCCGACGGCCACATCATCAAGAAGATCAGCTTTGACTACGGTGCGTCCTTCACTCTGGACGACTACCCCGAGATCCCCCAGAAGAATGGATACTACGCCGAGTGGAGCACACCCGTCCTCGACCAGCTCCACACCGACACCGTGGTCAATGTGGAGTACACGCCCTACATCCCGTCTCTGAGCAGCAGCGTCACCCGCGAGAACGGACGCCCTGTCTTCTTCGTGGACGGCTTCTTCGGCGGTTCCAACGCCGTGCAGGTCACCCAGCAGGACATCACAGCCGATGTCCACGGTGTGACAGAGCAGTGGCTGCTGGAGTTCACCGATGACGGCAATGAGACCCACCAGATCCGTTATCTGACCCCTGGCAAGGCTAAGGGCAAGGTCTACGTCAAGCAGGCCGACGGCAGCTGGCATAAGGTGGAGACGGGCAGCTTCGGCAGCTACACCACCTTCACCACCACCGGCACCGAAGTCGAAGTGGCTTTCGTCCCCGCAAAGCTCCCCGTCTGGGCCTTCTGCGCCGGCGGCGCAGCCCTGCTGGTGCTGCTCCTGCTGCTGGCAAAGCGCATCAAGTCGAAGCGCGGCCCCAAGGGCGAAAAGCCCCGCAGGGAGAAGAAGGGCAAACAGCCCGAGACGGCGGACGCCCCCGCCGAGGAGCTGGATACCCCCATCTCTGAGACGGATATGCAGTGACCCTCTCAGTCACGCCGCAGGCGTGCCAGCTCCCCCAGAGGGGGAGCCCTTGGCAGGCCGGGTCACTTCTACTGGACACCGGAAGCCGAATATAACGTAAAAAATAGTGCCCTGCTACAGAGATTAGCAGCAGCTTGACAAGGAACATTGTTCTGAAGCTGCTGCCCTCTGTAGCAGGGCACTGCTGTTTTCAATATAAAGAAACTTTGCTCGTCCAGCATGGGCCTGGCCGACACGCCAGAGGCTCCCCCTCTGGGGGAGCTGGCGCGAAGCGCCTGAGAGGGCAAGGATGCCACAGAGAAACAAAAAAACAGCGATGGCATCGCTCTGACAAAAGCCAATGCCCATCGCTGTGTAGAGAACTCTTGATAAGCGGGCTTGCCCTCTCCGCCACCTTCGGTGGCACTGCCCGGGTTGCGGCTCCCAGCGTCTGCTTCGCTGCCGCTCGTATCCTGCTGGCCGCGGCCCCAACAGCTTCTCCCTGTTTCCACCGCTGGCGGCGGTCGTCGCCGTTGCTCCCAAAGGGAGAGGCTTAAGCTTCGGGGGAAAGCTTCACATCGTTCAGGAACGCCTCTATCTTATCGATCTGGTTCTCCGCCACGGCGCGGCCCGTCTCGTAGACCCGGCGCAGCTGGGCGGGGTCGCGCTCCATAGCGCCGATCTCCAGCGGGATGGGCGGGCGGATGACATAGTCTTTGCCGGAGGCCTCCTGCATGGCGATGTAGGAGAGGGCCTCGTTGTATCGCTCGTGACGGTCGGCCACCGCTGCCACGAAGGCCGGATAGCGCAGATACCGCGCACGGATGGCGGGCAGCATGGGGTTCTTCTTTTTCACAAAGCCCTTGGGCTGGGTCAGGATGATGAGGTTCCGCTTGTAACCCAGGCTCTCGAAGAAGCGGACGGGGATGGAGTCGGCCACGCCGCCGTCCAGCAGGGAGTAGTGGCCGATCCGGACGGCCTTCGCCGCCAGCGGCATGGACGCCGAGGCCTCCATCCAGCGCACGTCTTCGGCGTCGCCGCTGCGGCACTTGTGGTAGATCGGGTCGCCGGTGTGCAGGTCGGTGCAGACAACAAAGAAGTCCATGGGCGAAGCGCGGAAGGCCTCTTCATCGAAGGGGTCCAGCTTTTCCGGCACCTCGTGGTAGCAGAAATCCTCGCTGTAGAGGTTGCCGGTGCGCAGCAGATTGCGGAAGCTGGCGTAGCGCTTGTCGTTGCAATATTCGGTGTTGTAGCGGATGACGCGGCCGATCTGGTGCGACTTGAAGTTGCAGCCGAACACCGCGCCCGCCGACACGCCGATGGTGCCGTCGGTGGTGAGGCCGTGCTCCATCAGGACATCCAGAACGCCTGCGGTGAACATCCCCCGCATGGCACCGCCCTCTAATACTAACCCTGTCTTCATATACTGACTCCTTTTCCCGGTGCGGCCCTCGTCGGCCGCAGCAAGCCGTTTCCGGTTGCTACCAGTATACTCGATTTTGCGCAGAAAACAAGAGACAACTGCACAAATCGCCCGCCCTGAGACACAGACTGTACCGCAAAAGTCGTACTTATAATCGAAAGGGCTGAAAAAACCGGAGAGAACGAGTCAAATTTGGGCAGAAAAAGCCTTGCCAACCGGGAGAGTATCCGGTATACTGATATGAAATATCGACCGTTTTGTGACAGGAAAATTGGGAGGAAGAGACGAACTATGAAAATGCTGGAAGACCGCATCCGCAAAGACGGCATCGTCCGTGAGGGCAACGTGCTCAAGGTGGACAGCTTCATCAACCATCAGATGGACATTCCGCTGTTCCGCGAGATGGCAAAGGAGTGGAAGCGCCTGTTCGACGGCAAACCCATCAACAAGGTGCTCACCATCGAAGCCAGCGGCATCGGCATCGCGGCTGTGGTGGCCAGCGAGTTCAACGTGCCGGTGGTGTTCGCCAAAAAGTCCATGAGCATCAACCTGGACTATGACAACTACGAGACGAAGATCCAGTCCTTCACCCACAAGAAAATTTATAATGTCATCGTCTCCAAGAAGTTCCTCACCCCCGAGGACCACGTTCTCATCATCGACGACTTCCTGGCCAACGGCTGCGCCCTGCTGGGTCTGCTGGAGCTGACCGAGAAGGCTGGTGCCACCGTCGAGGGCATCGGCATCGCCGTCGAGAAGGGCTTCCAGCAGGGCGGCGACCTCATCCGCAGCAAGGGCATCCAGCTGGAGAGCCTCGCCATCGTCGAGTCCATGGACAGCGCCACCGGCGAGATCGTGTTCCGCGACCAGCCGCAGCAGAGCTGAACGATTTTTGTTGACAATCCGTCAGGTTTTGTGTATACTGTAAGTGAACCGGAAGGTTCCGTGCGGCGGCACGCAAAGCTGTACTGTGCGTGGGCAGGGTAATTACCACGACATAAGATGTCCCACCGGACATCGCGCCCGCACCGGGGAGATAAGGTGAGTCCGCGCCGGGGACGGTAAGTTCCGGCGACAATAGATGCTCTACCGGGCATCGCGGCTGACAGCCAGCAGAAAACCGCTGTTTTAAGAATGATGGGCGTCGGATGAAGAGTCTGACGCCCTTTCTTTATAAAAGGAACTGAGGACGTATGAAAAAGCTGAACGATAAAAAGCAGGTGGTAGCCCAAATCTCTGCGGCGGCGCGCCTCTATAAGAAAAATCTGGTGGGCAAACACTTTTTGTATGTCTTCGACGGCAGAGCCATCGAGGTGGCCTATCAGGCAAAGGGATTCCGTCACCTGACCGGCGTGGATACCGGGCTGGACGCGATGTCCTTTTACAAAAAGGCGGTGAGCGGGACGCTGCAGGCAAACCAGATCTTCTTTTCGCCTCACCACCCCTATCAGCTCTGCCAGCGCAAGCTCGTACACCTGAGCGACATCTCCGGCATGGTCACTTCAGAGTGCTTTATGCTGGAAAATATCACGACTGAAACGCAGTCGTTTCAGTTCGGCACGACGGACCTTGCCTTTGTGCTCTGCCTGAACCGTCACAAGGACGCCAGCGGGGAGTACAAGAGCAGCAAGTACATCGTGGAATCACTGCGGGATGAGGACGGCTTTGCCAAGAGCGAGGGCGCGTATCCGGTGACGCACATCCTATCGAAGCGGAACGACGAGCCGTTTTATCACGAGGTCGTCTATCTGGACGAGAGAGAAAGCATAGAGACTCTTCCGCCGCTGGCCGCAGAGCTGGTACGTTTGACGGACGAAGCAGGAACGTGAGAAAAGACCGCCGTCCAGCGGTCTTTTCTTTTGCCCATTTTTACGCTCCGTCGAAGCTGTCGCCGTCCTCGGGAAGGTCGGCGGAAGTCTCAGCATCGGAAGCAGGCGTATCCGGGACAGCGGCGCGGGGGACGCCTTTATAGACCAGCGTCTGCTCGAGGACCTCGGCGCAGACCGGGGCCGAGAGGCTGCCGCCCGCTGTCGTCCAGCTGTGGGGCTCGTCGAGGCAGACGAGGCACAAAAACTGGGGGTCGTCGATGGGAGCCACGGCCACAAAGCTGGCGATGCGGGCCTTCTCGTCGGCGCTGTCCAGCTTCTGGCTGGTACCGCTCTTGCCGCCTACCCGGTAGCCCGCGATCCGGGCGTTCCGGCCGCCGCCGTAGAGGACGACGGCCTCCATCATCTCCCGCATGGTGCGGGAGGTCTCCTCTTTCAGCACCTGCCGCTTGCAGACGGGGGAGAGGTGGTCGATGACCTCGCCCTCCGGGCCGAGGATGTCCGAGACGACATAGGGCTGCATCAGCCGCCCGCCGTTGACCACGGCGCAGACCGCCGACGCCATCTCGAGGTAAGAGATCTTGCTGCTCTGCCCGAAGGCGCAGGACGCCAGCTCCACCGGCCCCATCCGGTCGGCGGTGTAGTAGAGGCTCTTTTTCGGCTCGGCGGGCAGGTCGATGCCGGTGGGCGCGCGGAGGCCGAAGGCCGCAAAGTAGTCGCAGAACGCCTCTTTGCCCAGCCTTGCGCCGATTTGGATGAAGCTCTGGTTGCAGGAGTTCTCAAGGGCCTGCGTGACGGTCTGCGCGCCGTGGCGCTTGTGGTTGGCGCAGTGGAAGCGGGTGCCGGCCACCGAGATGCTCTCGCCGCAGTAGAAGCTGGAATTTTTGCTCACAGCCCCGGTGTCCAGCGCCGCCGCGCAGGTGATGAGCTTGAAGACGCTGCCCGGCTCGTAGAGGTCGCTGACGGCCTTGTTCCGCCACTGGGTCTGCTGGGCCAGCTGCAATGCCGCCGCCCGCTCGTCGCCGGAAAGCCCCTCCACGGCCTCCCGGGCGGCCTTGTCGGCCAGCACGCGGGGCTGGTTGGGGTCGTAGGCGGGGGTGGTGGACATGGCCAGCACGGCCCCGGTGTTCACGTCCATGACGATGCCCACGGCACGGGCTGCGACGTGGTGCTCCTTTACCGCGTAGCCCAGTGCGTTCTCGAGGTAGTGCTGGATGTTGGCGTCGATGGTGAGCCGCAGGCCGTCCCCCTCGGTGGGGAAGCGCTCGGTCTCATAGCTCTGCTCGAGGGTGTAGCCCCAGGCGTTCACCGCCGTGAGGACGACGCCGTTTTCGCCCGTGAGCAGGTCGTCATACTTCAGTTCGAGGCCCGAGACGCCCGCGTTGTCCACATTGGTGAACCCCAGCACCGAAGCCAGAAACTCCCCCTGCGGGTACCAGCGCTTTGAGTCCTGATTGATGCGGATGCCGGTGATGCCGTTTGCCTCGCAGAAGTCCCGCACGGCGTCGGCCATGACCCGGTCTACCCGGTAGCGCAGGAGGCAGTCGTTGGAGCGGCGGTCGCTGAATTTCTCGAGAAGCTTCCCTTCGTCCAGCTCCAATATCTCGGCCAGCCCCTTGGCCGCGAGGGTGAGTTTATCCTCCGGCATCTCCCGGGGCGAGGCCCGGAGGGTCCAGCAGCTGCTGTTGGCCGCCAGAAGGACGCCGTCGGCGCTATAAATGCGGCCCCGGTCGGCGGGGACGACGGTGTCCCGTAGCTGCTGGCCCAGGGCGCGGTCGGTGTACCAGCCGCCGCCCAGCACCTGCAAAAATAAAAGCCGCACCGCCAGCCCGCAGCAGACCAGACAGAATATCCCCGCCACCAGCCTTGCCCGGGCGCGGAACGCCCGTTCCGGCAGGGTGCGCAGGGCGTCGGCGGGTTTTGGCGATTCGGACATGAGACAGCACCTCCCTTCCTGCAATCATATGCGCGAAGCCCCGTGACTAGCCGTCCGTCCCGGTGCGTACACTAAAGGGAAGGGGGGAGAGGATGAAGAAGAGGATCCTGCGTCCGCTGCCCGGCATGGACCTGCCGTTTCTGATCCTGGTGCTCACGCTGGTGGGCTTCGGGCTGGTGATGCTGGCCAGCGCGTCCAGCGCCGTGGCGCTCTACCGGCGGGGCGACGCCTGGGCCTATCTGCGGCCTCAGCTGCTCTACGCGGCGCTGGGGCTCTGCGGGATGTGGCTGGCCAGCCGGGTGGATTACCATATCTTCCATAAGCTGGCGTGGCCGCTGCTGGGGCTGTCACTGATATTGCTGGCGGCGGTGCTCTTCATGCCCGAGTACAACGGCTGCAAGCGGTGGCTGGTCATCCCGGGGTTCGGCACCCTGCAGCCCAGCGAGATCGCAAAGTTTGCGGTGGTGCTGGTGTTTTCCCACATCATCGCACTGAACCACGACCGGATGAAGGATTTCAGCGTGGGTGTCCTGCCCTTTGCGCTGGTGCTGGGGGTGGTGGCGGCCCTGATGCTGCTGGAGCCGCACCTGTCCGGCACTGTCCTCATCCTCGGCATCGGCGCAGTGCTGATGTTCGTGGGCGGTACGGGGCTACGGTGGTTTTTGCTGGCGGGCGCGGGAGGCGTCGGGGCCATTGGTGCGGCGGTGGCCGTCATGCCCGACCTCGTCCCCTACGCCGCCGACCGGCTCCGCTCCTGGCTCGACCCCTTTGCCGACCCGCTGGGTGACGGCCACCAGACCATCCAGAGCCTCTATGCCATCGGCTCCGGCGGGGCCACCGGCCTCGGTCTGGGGGAAAGCCGCCAAAAGCATCTTTTTGTCCCCGAGCCTCAGAACGACTTCATCTTCTCCATCGTCTGCGAGGAACTGGGCTTCGTGGGGGCCTGCGCAGTGGTGGGGCTGTTCGTGCTGCTGCTCTGTCGGGGCATCACCATCGCAGCCCACGCGCCCGACCGGTTCGGAGCGCTGCTGGTGGTGGGATTCGTGGTGCAGGTGGCCCTGCAGGCGGTGCTGAACGTGGCTGTCGTCACCAACACCATCCCCAACACCGGCATCTCGCTGCCCTTTTTCTCCTCCGGAGGCACCAGCCTCATGATGCTGCTGGGGGAGATGGGGGTGGTGCTGGGAGTATCACGCGGGAGCTGAGCCGACCGCCGCCAGCGGCGGAAACAGGGAGGCGAAGCTCGGGCCGCGGCCAGCAGGATGCGAGGCCCGCACCAAGGGCCGAAGCAGACGCTGGAAGCCGCAACCCGGAGAGACGTAGAGGAAAGGCGCTGCTCTGTACAACCTCTCAGTCTCACTTCGTTCGACAGCTCCCCTAGTAGGGGAGCCTCTGGCGAAACCGTTCACTTTGCGGGGCCTGCCAAAGCCTCCCCTACAAGGGGAGGTGGCACGAAGTGCCGGAGAGGTTGGACGAAGGCAGGCCTGAGGTGTATTTCTGTGCTTTTTGACTTGCAAAAAAGCGGTCATCAGAGTAGAATAATAACATATGTATCGTAACATGGGCCTGTATACCCAAACGCGGATACATATACTGTAATTTGTCCGCATATCCACCCATCAACAGAGAGGAAACGTGGAGCATATGATCCTGAGCATGACCGGTTTTGGCCGGGGGACTGCTGTATTGAATGGCCGCGAGATCACGGTCGAGCTGCGCAGCGTCAACTCCCGGTATTTCGAGTATTCGTCCCGCATCCCCCGCAGCTGCAGCTACATGGACAGCCGCCTGAAAAAGCAGCTCAACGAGCGGGTCACCCGCGGCAAGGTCGAGCTGAGCATGACCATCCAGAATGTGGAGGCCGCCGACGCAGAAGTGACCGTCAACATGGAGCTGGCCCGCAGCTACCAGAAGGCCCTGCGGAATCTTTCGGAGAAGCTCTGCATCAAGAACGACGTCACCGTCTCGACGCTGACCCGCTTCCCGGACGTGCTGGCCACCCGCCACGCCGACGTGGATGAGGAACAGCTCTGGGCCGACGTCTCCGCCGTGACGGCTCAGGCGCTGGACAACTTCATCGCCATGCGCGCCGCCGAGGGCGCCAAGATGAAGGCCGACGTGGAGAGCCGCCTGTGCTTCCTCGAGGAGCGGGTGGGCAGGGTGGAGACCCTGAGCGCAGGCCGCGTCGAAGCCTACACCGCCCGCCTCTACGAGAAGCTCAAGACCATCCTCGAGGACCGCAGCATCGACGACGCCCGGGTCCTGACGGAAGCCGCCATCTTCGGCGACAAGACCGCCGTGGACGAGGAGACCGTCCGTCTGCGCAGCCACATCGCCCAGTACCGCTCCATTCTGGAGCTGGACGAGCCGGTGGGCCGCAAGCTGGACTTCCTGACCCAGGAGCTGAACCGTGAGACCAACACCATCGGCTCCAAGTGTCAGGACCTGGACATCACCCGCACGGTGGTGGACATGAAGGCGGAGATCGAGAAGATCCGCGAACAGATCCAGAACCTCGAATAAAAACAGTACGGAGGAGTTCAGATGAAGCTCATCAACATCGGCTTTGGTAATCTGGTCAGCGCAGGGCGGGTGGTGGCCGTCGTCAGCCCCGACTCTGCGCCGGTCAAGCGTCTGGTGAAGGAGGCGCGGGAGCGGGGGATGCTTATTGATGCGTCCTATGGCCGCAGCACCCGGGCCGTGCTCATCATGGACTCCGACCATGTAGTCCTTTCGGCCCTGACGCCTGAGACGGTGGCAGGCCGCGCTGCGGGCCAGCCGGAAGGAAAACCGACAGAGGAGCAGTAAAAAATGGAAAACGAAAAGTACCTGTTTGTCGTCTCCGGTGCCGCCGGTACCGGCAAGGATAGTGTGGTCAAGGCCCTGCGCGAGGCCCACCCCGAGATCGAAAAGACCGTCTCCGCCACCACCCGCGCACCCCGCCCCGGGGAGCAGGAGGGCGTGGACTACTACTACCGCACCCGGGAGCAGTTCCAGCACCTCATCGAAACCGACCAGGTGGTGGAGCACAACTTCTACAACGGCAACTACTACGGCACCCTCCGCGAAGAGGTGGATAAGCGCCTCGAGGCGGGCAAGCTGGTGGTGCTGGTCATCGACGTCCACGGCGCGGCCAATATCCGCCGGATGTTCCCGGGGGCTACCACCATCTTCCTGCTGCCGCCCTCCGTGGAGGAGCTGGAACGCCGCCTCCGGGGCCGCGGCACCGAGACGGAAGCCAGCATCCTCGAGCGCCTCGACACCGCAAAGAAGGAGCTGGCCGAGCAGGAGAAGTTCACCCTCACCCTCGTGAACGACGAGGTGGACGCCTGTGCCGAGAAGCTCTACGGCATCATCCGCCAGCGGGCCGGCCTCGACAAATAACAAGGAGCCGCGAATGCCAAAAACGGTAGGCGTTGCCGTGAGCAACGCGACCTTCCACTTCGACAAACTCTATACCTACGCCGTCATGCCCGACCAGCAGGAGGCCGTCCGCCTCGGCAGCATGGTGCTGGTGCCCTTCGGGCGGGGGAGCAAGGCCCGGATGGGCGTGGTGCTGGCCTGCGACGAAGAGCCGGAACACGCAAAGCTCAAGTACCTCTTCGACGTGGCCCCCGCCTCGGCCTGCCTGACGCCGGAGCTGCTGCGGCTGGTGCATTTCCTCAAGGAGCGCACCTTCTGCACCTACTACGAGGCCGTCAAGGCGGTCATCCCCTATGGGGCGCAGTATAAGCCCGCCCTCGCGGCGGACGGCGTGACGCCGGTGCTCCAAAAGCAGCTCACCCGCCACACCGAGAACAGCTATAAGCTGGTGGGGTCTTTGCAGCAAAAGCCCAGGCCCACGGCCAAGCAGCTGGCGGCAGTGGCCCTGCTGAGCGGGGGAGAGCGCACCCAGAACGAGATGGAGGCCCACGGCATCACCAAAGCCGTGCTGGACAACCTCTGCGCCAAGGGCGTCGTCGAATGCAGCAAGGTGAACAAATCCATCGACCTGTATTCGTCTATCCCGCTGAAAAACGAGCCCATCACCCTGACGGCAGAGCAGCAGGCGGCCTATGACGCCCTGCTGCCCGGCCTCGAAGACACCGCCCCCCACTCGGCGCTGCTCTACGGCGTCACCGGCAGCGGCAAGACGCTGGTGTTCTTAAAGCTCATCGAGCGGTGTCTGGCGCTGGGCCGCCGCGCCCTCGTGCTGGTGCCGGAGATCAGCCTGACGCCTCAGATGATCCTCCGCCTCAAGAGCCGGTTCGGGCGGCGGGTGGCCGTCCAGCACTCGGCGCTCAATCACACCGAGCGTCTGCTCCAATGGCAGATGATACAGGACGGCGGCGCCGACATCGTGGTGGGGACCCGGAGCGCCGTCTTTGCCCCGCTGGAGAACATCGGCCTCGTCATCATCGACGAGGAGCAGGAGCACACCTACCGCTCCGAGTCCGCACCCCGGTATGCCGCCCAGGAGGTGGCCCGGCAGCGGGCGGCGGAGAACGGCTCCCTGCTCCTTCTGGCCAGCGCTACCCCCAGCACCGAGAGCTTTTACGCCGCCCAGAATGGCCGCACTCAGCTCGTCCGGCTCACCCAGCGCTATGGCGGCAACCCGCTGCCCAGCGTCCAGATCGTGGATATGCGGGCAGAGCTGGCCTCGGGCAACCCGAGGGAGATCAGCCTTGCGATGGAGGACGCCATCCGGCGCAACCTCGACGCGGGCAAGCAGACCATCCTGCTGCTCAACCGCCGCGGCTACCAGACCATGGCCCAGTGCGACGACTGCCGCGAGGTGCTGAAATGCCCCAAGTGCAGCGTCCCCATGGTCTACCACAAGGCGGGCCATAAGCTGCTCTGCCACTACTGCGGCACCCAGCTCGACCCGCCCCCCAAGACCTGCCCCGCCTGCGGCGGCAAGCTGCTCTACCGGGGCTTCGGCACCCAGAAGGCCGAGGAGGAGCTGGCCCAGCTCTTCCCGGAGGCAAGAGTGCTGCGGATGGACCAGGACTCCACCGCCGCCAAAGACGCCCACGAAAAGCTGCTGGCGAAGTTCGCCCGGCATGAGTACGACATCATGGTGGGGACGCAGATGGTGGCCAAGGGCCTCGATTTCGAGGACGTGACCCTCGTGGGCGTCCTCGGCATCGACTCGCTGCTCTTTGCGCAGGGGTTTCGGGCCTACGAGACGGTGTTCAGCCTCATCACCCAGGTGGTGGGGCGCTCCGGCCGGGCGAAAGACCCGGGCTTCGCCATCATCCAGACCACTGACCCCGACAACCCCGTCCTCAACCTCGCCGCCGCGCAGGACTACGACGCCTTCTTCGAGCAGGAAATTGCCTACCGCAAACTGGGCCTCTACCCGCCCTTCTGCGGGCTCTGCGTCGTGGGATTCTCCGGCCCGAAGGAGATCGAGGTGGCCCGGGCCGCCGCCCGGTTCTCGGCCCTCTTGGGCCGTCAGGCCGCGCAGCAGCCGGACTTGCCCCTCCGGGTGCTTGGCCCCACCCCCGGCAACATCGAAAAGATCAACGAGAACTACCGCTACAAGCTCACCATCAAGTGCCGCGCCGACCGGCGCTTCCGCGACCTTGTCCGCCAGACCCTCGGCCTCTACGAGCAGGAAAAGCTGCCCAGCAAGGCCACCGTGGTGGTGGATATGCATTCTGACGGTGATATTTGATAAGATTATCTGGAGGTATACTTCATGGCTATCCGCAACATTGTAAAAGAGGGCGACCCCATCCTGAATAAGGTCTGCCGCCCCGTGACCAACTTTGACGACCGTCTGGCCACCCTGCTGGACGATATGCGCGAGACGATGATCGCCGCCGATGGCGTGGGTCTCGCAGGCCCCCAGGTGGGGATGCTGCGCCGCGTCTTCGTGGTGTGGGACACCACCGACGCCCCGGAAGAAATTCCCGAAAACTACGAGTACAAGTTCATCGACTTCGTCAACCCGGAGATCCTCGCCGTGTCTGAGGACGAGGAGACCGCCTACGAGGGCTGCCTGTCCTTCCCGGGCCACAACGGCGCCGTGACCCGCCCCGTGGCTGTCAAGGTCCGCGCACAGGACCGCCACGGCGAGTGGTTCGAGCTGGAAGCCGAGGACCTGCTGGCCCGCTGCATCCAGCACGAGAACGACCATCTGGACGGCATCACCATCATGGAGTCCAGCGAGTTCTTCTATGAGGACACCGAGGAGGGCCGCGCCGCTGCCGCCAAGAAGAAGGAGAACGACTGATGCGCATTCTGTTCATGGGGACGCCGGATATTGCGGCGGACTGCCTGAAAGCCCTGTATGAGGCGGGCCACGACATCTGCGGGGTCTACACCCGGCGCGATAAGCCCGTGGGCCGCAAGCAGGTGCTCACCGCACCCCCGGTGAAGGAAGTGGCGCTGGCCCACGGCACCCCCGTCTTTCAGCCCCGCACCCTGCGGGACGGCGGCGAGGACGAGAACATCCGTGCGCTGGCTCCGGAGCTCATCGTTGTGGTGGCCTACGGCTGCATCCTGCCCAGATCGGTGCTGGAAGCGCCGAAATACGGCTGCATCAACCTCCACGTCTCCCTGCTGCCGAAATACCGGGGCAGCGCCCCCGTGCAGTGGGCGGTGCTGAACGGCGACGCCGAGACGGGCGTCTCCATCATGCAGATGGACGAGGGCCTGGACACCGGCGACGTGCTGGCCTGCGAGAGAATCAAAATCGACCCCGAGGAGACCAGCGGCCAGCTCTTCGACCGGGTCACTGCCGTGGGCGCACGGGTGCTCTGTGAGACCCTGCCTGCGATCGAAGCTGGTACGCTCAAGGCGGAGCCTCAGGCCCACGAGAACGCCTCCGTCGCCCCCATGCTGAGCAAGGAGATGGCCCAGTTCCATCTGACCGACAGCGCCGACCACATCCACAACTGGGTGCGGGGCATGGCCCCCTGGCCCGGGGCATGGTTCGTGACGGCGGGCGGCAGGAAGGTCAAGGTGATGGAGTGCCGGGTGGCGGAAAGCCACGGCGAAGCCGCTGGCACTGTGCTGGCCACCAAGCCCCTGACCGTGGCCTGCGGTGAGGGCGCGATCCAGCTTCTGCACGTGGTGCCGGAGGGCAAGAAGCCCATGGACGGCACCTCCTTCGCCGCCGGACTCCGCCTCAGGGCGGGGGACAGCCTGTGAGCGGCCCGAACCCCCGCGCGGCGGCGGTGGCGGCGCTGGTGCGGCAGGAGCAGGACGGTTTCTCCAACCTCATCCTCGACGCAGAGCTGCGCCGCCAGAAGCTGGAGGGCCGCGATAAAGCATTTGCCAGCGCGATATTTTACACCGTGCTGGAGCATCAGGGGACGCTGGACTATATCCTGAGCCGGTTTTTGCCCAAAGGGCTTGCCAAGCTGGACCCGCAGGTGCGGGAGATCCTCCGCGCCGCGCTGGCGCAAGCCCGCTATATGCAGGTGCCTGCCTCGGCGGCGGTCAATGAGGCCGTCAAGCTGACCCGCACCTTCAAAAAAGCCAGCGCCTCCGGCCTCGTGAACGCCGTGCTGCGCCGGGCCATCGGCTATGACCTCGGCTCTGCCGTCTTCGCCGACGAGGTGGAGCGGCTGATGGTGCTGGGCTCGGCGGGCCGGGACGTGGCGGCCTTCCTCCACCAACACTACCCCGACGAGGCGCTGGACATCCTGACCCACACCGCCGACGGCGGCCTCACCAGCCTCCGGGCCAACCCCCTGAAGGGGACGCCGGAAGCCCTCTGCGAAAAGCTGCTGGCCTCGGGGGCGAAGACCGCCGCCCCGGGCCTTGTGCCGGGCAGCGTCTTGGCCCGCTTCGAGGGCAGCCCGGCGGAGAGCGGGCTTTTCCGGGAGGGCTATTTCCACGTGGAGGGGCAGGCCAGCCAGCTTGCCGCCCTCTGCGTGGAGGCAAAGCCCGGCGATACCGTCCTCGACCTCTGCGCCGCCCCCGGCGGCAAGAGCCTGCTCCTCATCGAGGAGATGGGGGACGAGGGGCGGCTGGTGAGCTGCGACGTCAGCGAGAACCGCGTCCGGCTCATCCGCAAGGCCGTGGAGCGGATGGGCTTCCGGAACGTGGAGCCCCGGGTCTCCGACGGCACAAAGGCAGATAACCACCTGCCCATGGCGGACGCCATTTTGGTGGACGCCCCCTGCAGCGGCCTCGGCATCCTCGCCAAGAAGCCGGACATCCGGTACAAGACCCTCGAAAAAGCGCGTCACGATGAATTATTGGCCACCCAGTCGGCCATTCTGGATACAGCCGCCGCCCACCTGAAAGAGGGCGGGCGTCTGGTCTATTCCACCTGCACCATCGACCCTGCCGAGAACGAAGAGCAGGTGCGGGCCTTCGTGGGCCGACACCCGGAGTTCCGGGTGGTGACGCCGGACGTCCGCTTCCCGGCCGGGATGACGGTGGGGGACTGGGGTGCGCTTTCCGTCCCCACCCGCACCGGCATGGACGGCTTTTTCCTCTGCGCGATGCAGAAACGTGATTCCTGACAAAAGGAGATTTTCATGGAGATGAAACGCTGTATATCCTCCCTGACGCTGGAACAGCTGACAGCGGAGCTGAAAGCGATGGGCCAGCCCGGCTTCCGGGCAAAGCAGATCTTCCACTGGGTCCACCAGAAGCTCGTGACCGACTTTTCGGCCATGACCGACCAGCCCAAAGCCCTGCTGGCAAAGCTCGAGGAGGCATTTTACATCGCCGCGCCCATCATCGAGCGGCGGCAGGAGGCCAAGGACGGCACCGTGAAGTACCTGCTGCGGATGGCCGACGGCAACTGCATCGAGACCGTCGTCATGCGCTACCACTACGGCAACACGGTCTGCGTGTCCACTCAGGTGGGCTGCCGGATGGGCTGCCGCTTCTGCGCCTCGACCCAGGCGGGCCGGGTGCGCAACCTCGAGGCGGGGGAGATATGCTCCGAAATTTACACCGCCCAGAAGGACATCGGGGAGCGCATCTCCCACATCGTGCTGATGGGCATTGGGGAGCCGCTGGATAATTTCGACGAAGTCATGCGCTTTCTCGAGAACATCTCGTCCCCCGAGGGGGTGAACATCGGGATGCGGAACATCAGCCTCTCCACCTGCGGCCTCGTGCCGAAGATCGACCAGCTGGCCGAGAAGAAGCTCCAGCTCACCCTCTCCGTCTCCCTCCACGCCCCCAACAACGACATCCGCAGCGGCATGATGCCCGTGAACGATGCCTACCCCGTGGAGGTGCTGATGCAGGCCGTGCGCCGGTATCAGGAGACGACGGGCCGGAGAGTGAGCTTCGAGTACTCCATGGTGCGGGGGGTCAACGACTCCGACGCCTGCGCCAGGCAGCTGGCCGACCTCATCCGGGGGATGGGCGCTCACGTCAACCTCATCCCCATCAACCCGGTGGACGGCAGCCCTTATTCGGCCACCGACGCCGCCAACGTCCGGCGCTTCCAGCAGAAGCTGGAAAGCCTCGGCGTCAACGCCACCGTCCGCCGCCGTCTGGGCAGCGAGATCAGCGCCGCCTGCGGCCAGCTCCGCCGCGACGAGATGAACGGCAAAGTTTGAGAAGGAGAATCCTATGAAACTTGCAGGAAAAACAGACGTCGGCAGCGTCCGCCCCGAGAATCAGGACGACTACCGGGCAGGCGAGCTGAACAGCGACGCGGCCTGGGGCCTCGTGTGCGACGGCATGGGCGGTGCGCGGGGAGGCCGTGAGGCTTCCGTGAGCGCCTGCGACGTCATCGAGCACAGCTTCCACGAGCAGTACGCCCAGTGCCTGCCCGGCGACGAGGAAACCTTTTTGAAGCGGGCGCTCATCAACGCCAACCGCTTCGTCTTCCAGAAAGCCTCCCGGGAGGAGGAGCTGGCGGGCATGGGCACCACGGCGGTCTGCGCCCTCGTGCGGGGCGGCAACGCCTTTATCTGCCACGCAGGCGACTCCCGGGCCTACCTCGTCCGGGACGGCAGACTCACCCAGCTCACCCACGACCACTCCTATGTGCAGGAGCTGGTGGACTGCGGCACCATCACCGCCGAGGAAGCCGAGCATCACCCCCAGAAGAACATCATCACCCGGGCGCTGGGCGTGGACTACCGCCTCGACCCCGAGTTCACCAGCGTGCCGGTGCAGAAGGGCGATATGCTCCTGCTCTGCACCGACGGCCTCACCAACGTCCTGCCCAAGGAAAAAATCGAAGAAATTTTCACCAAGGGCGGGTTCTACGACATCCCCGACCGGCTGGTGGACGCCGCCAACGCGGGCGGCGGCCCCGACAACATCACCGCGCTGCTGCTGGGCGTGGAGCCGCTGGAGGTGAAGCATGGATAATCTCATCGGCAAGACGCTGGACGGGCTCTACACCATTCAGGAGCTCATCGGCGCAGGCGGCATGGCCAACGTCTACAAGGCCGTGGTCTCTGCCCCCGGCGGGCCTGTGCCGGAAGGCACGGTGGTGGCCGTCAAGGTGCTGCGTCAGGAGCTGATGCATGACGCCGACCTCGTCCGCCGCTTCAAGAACGAGTCCAAGGCCATCTCCCTGCTCAACCACCCCAACATCGTCAAGGTCTACGACGTCTCTGTCAGCGAAAACCTACAGTATATCGTGATGGAGTGCGTGGAGGGGATGACTCTCCGGGAGTACCTCAACGAGCGGGGCGGCAAGATCACCAGCCGGGAGACCGTCCACTTCATCGCCCAGATCCTCCGCGCCCTCGACCACGCCCACCGCAACGGCGTCGTCCACCGGGACATCAAGCCTCAGAACATCATGCTGCTGGACAACGGCCAGCTGCGGATGATGGACTTTGGCATCGCCCGCATCTCCCGGGCCGAGAACCAGATCCAGAACGGCAAAAAGACCATGGGCAGCGTCCACTACATCAGCCCCGAACAGGCGAAGGGGGAGGAGACCGACCCCAAGAGCGACATCTACTCCGTGGGCGTCATGATGTACGAGATGCTCTCGGGCAGGCTGCCCTTCGACGCCGACGACATGGTGGAGGTGGCCCGCAAGCAGATCCGGGACACCCCGAAGCCGCTGGCCGAGCTTGCCCCGGACGTGCCGCTGGGCCTCGTCCAGATCACGGAGCGCGCCATGGCGAAGCTGCCGGTCAACCGGTATTCCAGCGCCGCAGAGATGCTGGAAGCGCTGGACGCCTACGTGCAGGACCCCTCCGTCACGTTCCAGTATCAATATGTAAAGGAAGAACCTGAAAAGGTGGTGAATGACCCCATGCCGCAGAAACGCAGCATCCGCAGACCCCCGGAGAAACCGGCGGCGAATCCCGCCCGCCCCAAAGCTAAGGCGAAAAAGAAGAAGCGCAGCGGCTTTATGCCGGTGCTGCTGGGCATCACGACGGCCTTTGCGCTGGCCTGTGCGGCCCTGTGCTGGACCATCCTGAACGATTCCAGCAACATCATGACCGACCGCGCCGACATCGTGCTGGGCGATTTCAGCGGCATGACCCAGGACGAGGTGAACGCCTCTGAGCAGGTGGCCTCCGGTCAGGTGGTCGTCAACTGGGAAGAGGAGTACAACAACGACTACGCCGCAGGCCATGTCTATAAGCAGTCGCCGGTGGCGGGCCGCACCGTCCGCGAGGGCCAGAGCGTGACCCTCACCGTCAGCCTCGGCATCCACTACGTCACCGTCCCCGACCTGACCAACTATGTGCAGGCCGACGGCGAACAGCAGCTGAAGGACCTGGGCGTGTCGGTGCTGGTCACTCAGGCCGTGGATGAGTCGGTGGCCGCAGGCTCCATCATCCGCACCGACCCCGCCGCAGGCAGTCAGGTGGCCGCAGGCACCACGGTGGTGATCTACGTCAGCCGCCCGCAGGTGGCCACCACCACCAAAGTCCCCAGCCTCATCGGTATGAACGTGGACGACGCCCGCACCCTGCTGGTGCAGCGGAAACTGGGTCTGGGCAGCCAGACCGAGCAGTACAGCGACCAGCCCGTGGGCAGCATCATCAGCCAGAACCCCGGCGAGGGCGCATCGGCCAAGCTGAACACCCGGGTCAGCGTCGTGGTCAGCGCAGGCCCTGAGCCTGCACCGGAACCCGAAGCACCCAGCGAGAGCACCGCCAGCAGCGACGGCTCCGGCGGCTGGTTGGGCGGCCTCTTCGGGGGCAGCAGCTCTTCCAGCGAGAGCACCGGCGCCAGCTCGTCTTCTTCCACCGGCGGCGGTCTCAGCGACTGGTGGACGTCCTGGCTGGGCTAAAGGAGTAGGTATGACAGGTTATATCACAAAAGGCATCGGCGGATTTTATTACGTTAAGACGTCGGAAGGTGTCGTGGAGTGCAAGCCCCGGGGCATCTTCCGCAAGCAGAAGATCACCCCCGTAGCGGGCGACGTGGTGACGCTGGAGACCGAGAACGGCGGGGCGGTCATCGCGTCCATCGCGCCCCGGCGGAACGTCTTCGTCCGCCCGCCCATGGCGAACCTCGACGTGCTGTTCCTCGTGGCAAGCACCACCCAGCCCACCCCCAGCACCCTCGTGCTGGATAAGCTCTCGGCCATCGCGGTGGACAAGGGCGTCCAGCCCGTCATCGTCTGCACCAAAGGCGACCTCGCCGAGGCAGAGTTTCTGCGCAGCGCCTACGAAAAGTCCACCCTGCCCTTCATCCGCATCGACTACGCCACCGGCGAGGGTCTGGACGACATCAGGCACTGGATCAATGGCCGTCTCTGCGCCTTCTGCGGCAACTCCGGCGTGGGCAAATCCACCCTGCTGAACGCCCTCCTGCCCGACGTGGAGCGTCAGACCGCCGCCATCAGCCAGAAGCTGGGCCGTGGCCGTCACACCACCCGCGAGGTGACCATCTTTGAAGCCTTCGGGGGCCGCATCGCCGACACCCCGGGCTTCGCCAGCCTCGAGGCCAGCCGGGCGGGCTTTATCCCGAAAGAGGCTCTGGAACACGCCTTCCCGGAGTTCGGGCCTTACCTCGGCGCGTGCCGGTTCACCGGCTGCTCCCACCGCTCCGAGAAGGGCTGCGCCGTCCGCGCCGCCCTCGCGGAAGGCAAGCTCTCCCAGACCCGCTACGACAGCTACTGCGCCATGTACGATGAGGTCAAGGATGTGAAGGAGTGGCAGAGGAGGGGGTTGTAATGTCCCGCTGTGTTATCATTTCCGCCTGCCCGGTCAGCGCCTCGCTGGCGTCGGCCCTGCGGCCCGGCGACACCATCATTGCCTGCGACGCGGGCTACCGCAACTGTGCGCCGCTCCACTGCCGCCCCGACATCATCGTGGGCGACTTCGACACCGCGCCCTGCCCGGCGCAGGAGGGCGACGACACCATCATCCTGCCCCACGTCAAGGACGACACCGACACCGAGTACGCGGCAAAGCTGGCCTCCGAGAAGGGCTTCGACGAGGCGCTGCTGCTGGGTGTGCTGGGCGGCAGACGCCTCGAGCATACGCTGGCCAACCTCTGCACCGGCCTCGGCCTCGAACAGCGGGGCGTCCGGGCCACGCTTCTGGACGAGCGCAGCCGCATCACCTTCGTGATGCCCGGCGAGACCCGCCGCTACCCGAAAGACGGGTATTTCTACCTCTCGGTCTTCCCGATGGAGGGCAGGGCAGAGGGGGTCTCGGAGCGGGGCTCCTTCTACGAGCTGACCGACGCCGTCCTCACCGCAGGCTACCCCCTCGGCGTCAGCAACGAGTATGCCGAGGGCTCCGACTGCATCACCATCTCCACCCAAAAGGGCGCGCTGGTGGTGGTGGAGACGGTGCCGGACGGGCCGATCCTGAGCTGAACCGGAACATTCCGGGCGCAGACCGCCTATAATGGCGTATCAAGCGACGAAAGGTGGTCGGCTCTATGCAGGTGGTCGTTCTCAAAAGCCCCAGGTGCCTCAGAGGCTTGCTCCGGAGGCTGTTCGGCATCCGGAAAGAAACGCAGGACTGAAAGAAATGGAAAGCCGCCGTGCGGCGGTTTCTGTAAACTTTCTGTGCAGCGCTTGACTTTTGCGGGGAATGGCATATACTAAAGATGGAATTGCGAGTATGTTCCACTGAATTCACCAAACGAAAAGCCCCCAAGGAGTTGCGACCTCCCCGGGGGCTTTCCATTTAGTCGGGCTTGCGGTCCTTGTCGAATCTGTCAAGCCACTTGCAGATGTAATGCGACATTACATTTGCTGCGACAGACTCCAAAATTGCGAGTAAATGCACCATAGAATCCACCTCCCTTCCCATAAAATGGGCGGGATGAACCGCAAAACCATTATAACATACAATTCGCCAAAAAGATACAATAAATGCCAAGCCCCCAAGGAGTTGCGACCTCCCCGGGGGCTTTTTTCTGCGTGAATCGCCCCAAAACCTGCGCGAATGGCCGTTGCGGCGGCGGCGGGAGACGGGTTATAATGGAAGTGTCAAAAACACCACAGTGAACGGAGGATACGACCATGAAATTGAAAAAGCTCCTTGCCCTCGCCCTCGCGGGCGTGCTGCTGACGGCGTCCCTGACAGCCTGCACCCCGCTGGACGCAGCCGAGCTCGTGTATGATTCGATTTTCGGCGGCGGTTCGAGCAGCACCGGCAGCACCGGCTCGGCGGCAGAGGACGCCGAAAACAGCGCAGTCGCGGAGGGCGTCGCCGACCACTTCAAGGGAAACTCCCAAAACGTCGAAGTCTCTTACAGCGTCCCCGAACTGACCAGCACCATCCGGCCCGCGTTCACCCCGGAATGGTTCAAGAAGGACACGGAGGGGAACATCAGCGGGCTGAACAAGGACTCCTACATAAATCCCAGTCAGACGCTGGGCCAATTCCTGCTAAACAGCCTGAAGGACTACGAGGAGCAGAGCAATTACGTGGGCTTTTTCGCCTTCGACTCCACCGGGATGAGCGCCAGTGAGCAGGCAGAGCGGTTCAAAAACATTAACAGTGTGCCGAAGGTCGGAGTCCTGCTTCCGTTTGGGTCGCCCGCGCCCACCAAGCTGTGTGTCGGCGTCTGCCATAAGACCGTCGAGGGCCTGGAATACTGCCTCGTGGTCGTTGTCCGGGCCTGATGGTGCGCTTGTAAACTTTCTGTGCAGCGCTTGACTTTTGCGGGGAATGGCATATAATAAAAGTAGCAAAAGAAAAAGCAAATACGCCATCGGCGCACCCAAAGGAAAGACCCCCTCCCGGAGCTGCAATCTCCGAAAGGGGGTCCTTTTTAGTGCTTACGGCCCTTCAGCCATCCGTCA
>ENA-OUQS01001012-OUQS01001012.1-human-metagenome-genome-assembly--contig:-NODE-1012-length-27059-cov-5.492149_pt1 | contig 27059 bp, 29 predicted proteins | sample MGYA00248463_ERZ548848 | MGnify/ENA primary metagenome ERZ548848 (study PRJEB26491, sample SAMN04978192) | human metagenome | host: Homo sapiens | study: EMG produced TPA metagenomics assembly of the... | reverse complement strand
GCTGCTTAGAATCATCTATCATCTTTTAAAAACAAATCAACAGTTTGATCCTCAATTATTGAGGTAACCAGCATAATGTAACCACTTACATAGACTTGCTTTATTGCAGGTCCTTTTCGTCGTACTATAAAACACAAATCACTATTCACTTTTCAATGTTCTCTTACATTTCTAACCAAAAATTCAAAATTTTAAATTTTTCAAACTTTTTCATAAAAATTACTTGAATTTTATATAGTTAGCTCCTTAAAATAAAAAAGCCATCCCTCTAAGGACGACTTATATCGCGATACCACCTTAGTTCTAAGTATAAAACTTAGCACCTTAAAACTTTAACGCAGTTCTACGTGTTAAACTACTTTATTTCATCTAACATGCTCCTTGGCTACCTTCACTCTTTTCATTTATCCCTTTCCAGCAAACGGGACTCTCTATCAAACAAAGAAGAACTACTCCTCCAAATCATTGCAGTTCTATTCTATCAAATAGACTATTTCTCGTCAATCATTAACTTTTTGAATATTTCTTGTAAGCCATCTAAATAACAAATTAATTTTGACATTTGATAAATATTAACTTCTTCTTGTAAATTTAATTGAACTTGCGGAACAATTGATAAAATACATTGTATTAAGATTTTTTCTTCTTTTAAAAGCTTTACTTCTTTTAAATAATATTCTAATAACGGTAAACTCTCATAGAGTTCATCATGATTTTGAAAAATATCTATCAAATCATAAATACAATAATTAATTTTCATTTGATCAATTGAAATAAGTGTTTCATCACTAACAAAAATATGTTCCTTATTAAAATGATTATACGTTAAAGAAAGTCTAATTTCATTTTTACCTTTCATTATTTCTTGATATTGACTTAAATAATAATGTGCTTGATTTAAATAATGAACGATACGATAATAATTTAAAACAAGCATCCAACCTGCTGGAGATTTAAATTTTCTAAATTCAAATTCTCTCATTAATTCTTCATAATCATTTTTTCTTTGTTGAATCAAAGAAAAAAGATCATCATACTGCTTTTTAAAAAAAGCATCTTCTTCATGTTGCATAAAAAAAGAATGATTGTGTAAATACGCTAGGATTTGATAATATGTTTTTATTTTCATTTCTTTTTTTATATGATTATCTTCTTGTAAATAAGGCATAAGATAGATATATTGATCTTGAAAAGGTGTAAAATAGTGTTGTTCATTATTTAATATCAAATGAATAAAATGATGGAGATGTAAGGTATTAAGATGTTGATAAGCAACTTCTAGTTTCTTTTCATCAACAATCTTAACACAATAAAAATGATTAGCTGTTTTCACTTTATAGACACGCGGACTGATTTGAATCAGTCCAATTACGTCTAAATCATACTTTGTTTGAATGATCTTTTGGAGCATAAGGAATAATAAGAATTTGTCCTGCATCTAAATTTAGATCTTGATTATAGTCTCTAATCATTTTTTCATCTACCTGATATTGTCTAGCTATTGAAGCATACGTATCATTTGGTAAAACGACATATAAATAATAAACACCTAGATCCTCGTCATCATCAACCTTTTCTTCTTTTTCTTTCGTTTCATAAATTTTTTCTTGTAACTTTTCAACATCATGAATTTCTTCGGGTGCCTCAGCAACGACTTGTTCATTTATCGTTTGAGTCTCAACATCCCTTGATAATTTTTCAATTTCATCAATAGGATCTTCATCAAGTTGAATATAACGATTTTCACCTTCTTCAACCCCATACACTCCAACTTCAATTTTAATTTTCAAATTACCATCAATAATATCATAATGAAAATCTTCAACCTTTAAATGAAAATCTTGACGATCTATAATCTTTTGATCATCCGCATAAACATCTAATTCCACATTTTCTAAAAAATGTCTTTTTTCTTGACTAATATATTCTCCTTTAATAGCAAGACTCCCCACCGCTCTAACACCATGATCTTCAATCTTATAGTCGATAGATTCATCAACCGTTAAAGAAACTAATTCCTTTAATTGATGTAGTAAATCAATTTCCTTTTCGTAAAATATTTTTTGCATAGTCATCCTCCTAACAAAGTCTATGCAACAAATCATCAAATATGAAAAAAAGTAGGTTTCCCTACTCAAAATCTAAATCACACAATTCATAAATTGCATTCCAAGCTTCTTGGATTCCTTTTTTCTTTAAACTTGAAAAACGAATAAATGTATCACTTGGATCAAAATGTAATGTATCTTTAATTAATTTTTCATTTTTCTTTAAATCATTACGTTTAAGTTTATCTTCTTTAGTCGCAACGACAATGACAGGTACACCATGATGTTTAACAAACTCATACATCATCACATCATCTTTTGTTGGTTTATGACGATAATCAACAAGTAAAATAAAACCTCTTAAAGTTTGTCTTTCACTAATATATTCATCCATCGTTTTACCAAATTGTTTTGTGACATTATTAGCAACTTTAGCATATCCATATCCAGGAACATCTACAAAATAAAGTGCATCATTGACATTAAAGAAATTCAAAGTTCTTGTTTTACCTGGCGTACTTGATACTTTTGCAAGACCATTTCTAGATAACATTGCATTAATAAAACTACTTTTTCCAACATTTGATCGTCCAGCTAAACACATTTCTGGAAAACTTTCTTTTGGCCATTGGCTTTTCCATGCGGCTGATAATATATATTCTGCTTTTTTAATTTTTACCATTTTTCATCACCTTTTGTATTGTACAAAAAAAATAACGAAAATTCAAGATTTCCGTTATTTAACAATTGCATGCTCTAAAACTGTATCGATATGATCAGCTAAAACAATTTCTAAATCATTTCTTACTGATTCTGGGATATCTTCGATATCCTTTTCATTTTCTTTAGGAATGATGATTTTTCTAATTCCAGAACGATGTGCTGAAATAGATTTTTCTTTCAATCCACCAATTGGTAAGACATTACCACGTAAAGTGATTTCTCCTGTCATGGCAACATCATCTCTTACAGGTTTATTTGTAAAAGCTGAATAGATTGCAGTTGTAAGAGTGACACCTGCTGATGGACCATCTTTTTTGATAGCTCCTTCAGGAACGTGAATATGAATATCTTGTTTATCAAAGGCTTTATCATCTAAACCATATTTTTCTTTATTAGCTTTTAGGTAATCTAAAGCAATTGATGCTGATTCTTTCATAACATCACCTAATTGACCAGTAATAATAAATTTACCAGTACCATCAAAATGATTAACTTCGATTGGTAAAATATCTCCACCAAATTGAGTATAAGCCATACCTGTAACAACCCCTACTTGAGGACGAGGAAGTTTCTTAGTATGATCAAATGGTGCTTTTCCTAAGAATTCAACAAGTTTATCTTGATCAATTGTAACTGATTCAACCTTTTCTTTTAGGATAGCTAAAACAGTTTTACGACATAATTTAGCAATATATCTTTCAAGTTCACGAACACCTGCTTCACGTGTATAGTGTTGAATGATTTCCATGATGATATCATCAGAAATAATCATTTGTTCAGGTTTTAATGAATGCGCATCTAATTGTTTTTTAATTAAATGTTCTTTAACAATCATTAATTTTTCTTGTTCTGTATAACTTGAAACTTCAATAATTTCAAGACGATCTCTAAGTGGTCCAGGAATTCCTCCTAAATCATTAGCAGTCGCAATGAATAAAACTTTAGATAAATCATATGGTTCTTCGATATAGTTATCAGAGAATTGAGAATTTTGTTCAGGGTCTAAAACTTCAAGCATTGCACTTGTAGGATCTCCTTTATAATCACTTGCCATCTTATCAATTTCATCTAATAAGAAGACAGGGTTTACAACACCAGCTTTTTTCATTCCTTGAATGATACGTCCAGGCATTGATCCTAAATAAGTACGACGATGTCCACGAACTTCTGCTTCGTCTCTTACTCCACCTAAAGAAGCTTTAACAAATTTACGATCTAAAGCACGTGCAATACTTTTAGCAATACTTGTTTTCCCCACACCTGGTGGACCTGCTAAACAGATAATTGGTGCTTTTAAAGATTGTGTCATTTGTTTAACTGCTAAGTGTTCAACAATTCTTTCTTTTACTTTTTCTAATCCAAAATGATCTTCTTCTAAAATTGCTTCAATTTTAGAAATATCTTCTTCATCTTTAGTTTCTTGATACCAAGGTGTTTTCATCACCCAATCAATATAAGTTCTAACAACGTTCGCTTCTGAAGATGCTGGTGGCATAGCTTCAAAACGACGTAATTCTTCTTCAATTTTATCCTTGATATATTGAGGATATGGATTTTCAGCTAATTCTTTACGAATTTGATCAGCATCGTCTCCTTTATCAACAGTATCACCAAGTTCATCTTTAATAGCTCTTAATTTTTCTCTTAGATAGTATTCTTTTTGATTTTCATCAATACTTTCTTTGACTTTTCTATTGATTGTATCTTCTAATTGACTAATCATTTTTTCAGATTCAATAGAACTTGCTACTAAGAATAATCTTTCATTAATTCTTTGTTCTTCAAGAATTTTTTGTTTTCTATCTAAATCAATTGGTAAATATTGACCAATTGTATCAGCAAGTAAACTGGCTGATGTTCCATTTGAAAGTAAAGTTAAGCTTTCAGCTGGAATATGAGGCATATGACGTCTTGCTTGTTCAAAATAAGCTGTTGTTTTTCTTACTAAAGCAACTTCTTCATTTGTGTCTCCATAAATATCTTCTAAAACTTCAGCTGTTGAAAAAATTGAACCATCTTCAATTTTAAAATCTCGAAGGGCAACTCTTTTTTCTCCAGTAACAGTTAATTTGATTGTCCCTGCACTATCGCGACGGATTTTCTTTTCAATTTTACATAAAGTTCCAACATGATAAACATCATCATATTTCGGATCATCAACAATAGGATTGATTTGTGATACAAATAGGATATTGTTATCAAAGTCACGACTTGAAAGTTCAAGTGCTTTTAAACTAAGGGGGCGACCAACATCTAATGATAAACGGTTACCCGGAAAGACAATCATTCCTCTTGTGCACACAACAGGAAGGGTTAATAATGTACTTTCACTCATAATAATCCTCCTTTTTTAAAAAGACGCTTACGCGTCTTTTAAACTATTTCTTTAAGTTTTCTTTAACAACGTCTAACGCTTTTCTATTTAAAATATCAGCATCGATTTGGTACATATTTTGAGCGAAGATTTGTTTGATTTCTTCTAAGTCTCTATTATATGTATTTGCGATTGTTTCTAATTCGCTATTACGTTCTTCATCAGTTACTTCAATATTTTCAGCTTCAACGATAGCAGCTAAGATTAAGTTTAATTTAACTCTGTCTTTTGCTTGATCAGTTAAATCAGCTTTGATAGCATCTTTGTTTTTACCAGTGAATTGTTCATATAATTCAAATGATAAACCTTGTTGTTGTAAGTTCATTTCAACTTCTCTTAACATTGTATCTAATTCAGAATTTAATAAAGCTTCACTATCTTCTACTTTACAACATTCAATTAAAGCTTGAGTTAAATCAGAGAAGAATTTGTTTTCTACTTCATTTTCTTTTTGTGATTTTAATTGAGCTTTAATATGATCTTTTAATTGATCTAAAGTTTCAACACCTTCGATGTTAACATCTTTAGCTAATTCATCATCAGCTTCAGGTAAAACTTTTTCTTTAATTTCATGAACAGTTACTTTGAATGTAGCTTCTTTACCAGCTAATTCAGTAGCTTGATAATCTTCTGGGAATGTTACAACAACATCTTTTTCATTTTCACAAGTCATACCGATCATTTGATCTTCAAAACCTGGAATGAATTGTCCAGAACCGATTTCTAATGAATGATTTTCAGCTTTTCCACCTTCGAATGCTTCACCATCGATGAATCCTTCAAAGTCCATAACTACTGTATCACCTTTAGCAACTTCACCGTTTTCTTTAGTTGTTAATTCAGCGAATTGATGACGATAGTTTTCAACTTGTGCTTCGATATCTTTTTTAGCAACAGTTACTCTACCTTTTTTAACTTCTAATCCTTTGTATTCACCTAATTCAACTTCAGGTTTAACAGGACATAAGATTGTAATTTTTAAGTTATCATTATCAACACTATCAATATTTAATGTTGGTTGAGCAATTGGAGCAACTTCAGCTTTTTTCATGATATCAGCATATCTTTTTTGTAAGATTTGATCAGTAGCTTCATCATAGATAGCTTGTTTTCCAAGTCTAGCTTTAATCATAGCAATTGGAGCTTTACCAGGTCTGAAACCATCTAATTTAACTCTTGTAGCTAATCTTTTTAAAGCAGCGTCTTGAGCTTCTGCCCATTCTTTTTTATCAAATGTTACTTTAATTTGAGTAACAGCATTTTCTAATTTTTTTGTAGTTGTTCTCATTATATATTTCTCCTTATTCCGTATCAAAAGACATTATATACTAACCTTTTTTTAAATTCAACTATATTAATAAATTTTAATATTCGATTGATTGTATTGTTTCCAATACATCTTTTACATCCTCTTGATTGCAATTATATAAATATTCAATATCTTCTAATTCAATATCTATATATTGTAGAGATGCTAAATGATAATGAATAGCTCCTGCAATACTACGATAATCTTGTTCATCAATATATTTTGGATAGATTGAATAAAGATAAAAATTTAAAAATTGTTCACACATCGTAAGTAAAGATGGATTATCATCTTCTAAAGCATCCATCAACAATTTATAAATTTCAACACCAGATTCTTGATTCAAGACCATTGGGGCATAACTTGGGTTAATATCGTAGTGCACACCTTTTTTGACAACTTCCAAATCTTCATCAATTTCTTGATCAATCATTAATTCTATTAATAAACTTTTGGCAAAATCAGGTTGATCATTATCTCTAATAAATTGACGAATAGGAACAATCATACGACGAATATTCATGCCTTCCATTTGTTCAATAGCCATATAAAGTAAATCTTCATTTGTATCTTTTTTAGTTAAAATATTTTCAATATCTTCTTCATTAAAGACTTTTTGAGTCACCCCATCAAAAGATGCTTCTTGTTTCGCTAATAACAATTCATCATAAGCTGCATTAAAAACTGTTTCATATTGATAAGGAATATAAGGCATTGATAATTCCTCTACAATAATATTAATAGCTTCTTCAAATTCTTCTAAATCTTTTAAAATAGATACATAAATAGCAACAACATCATAATAAGTTTCTCCAGCAAGAACTTTTGCTTTCATACCTTCTCTTTTAGCTTGTTGTAACTCTTTCAATCCATATAAACAAACAAGTCTTTGATAACGTACTTGTTCATTATCCATATCATTTAAATATTGCAACGCTTCTTTATATTGACCTGTTTCAATTAAATCTTCTATCATTTTTCTTCTTCATCCTCATCATCATCTAATTGTAAATCATAAGTGATTTCGGGTTGTGTTTGTTCTTCTTCATGTAATTTTTGAATCATTTCACTATACCCCTCTAGTTTCCCAGTCTTCACAAAATCATCATCAGTAAGTGGCACAACTATCCCTCCTTCATTTTCGCTATTATAATATAAAATAAATCTTTAAAAAAGGCAAATTTTAAGACTATTTTATCACTCTTTTCATATTTTAAATAGTGAGGTGATTTCATGTATAAAAAATATTTAAGAAATATTTCAATGATTTTTTTATGTGCTTTTGCAACCTTTGTTTATTTTAAAAATGATGATGTTAAAACAGTGAAAAAGAAAGCCAATATGCAAACAGTTATTTTTAAAGATCAAGATGAAACACTTATTCCTGTTTCTGTAGATATTGGTGTTAAGGATAATAAGGAAAATAATATTCGAGGGATTATTGAAACAATGAAATCAAAGGATTTTACTCAATTAGGACTTTATCCTATTTTTAATAAGAAATTAGAACTTAATGCTTTAATTATGGAAAGTAATCAACTTACATTTGATTTTACAAATAATTTTAAAGTATCAAATAATCAACAAGCTTTAGATATTTGTGAAGCCCTTAGCTATTTATTTTGTAAAGATGGTATTTCTAAAATCAATATGAAAATAGATGGTAAAGCTGTTTCTTCATTTGAAAACACAACAATACCATTAAGTTGTATCACTCCTAATTTAGGTATTAATAACTTTGAAACATCCACTTTTGATCTTTATCAAACCTCTTCCGTCCTTGTTTATAACGAAAAAGAAATTGCTGGAAAAACATATTATATTCCTACAACAACACGTATTCAAAACACAAATCAAACAATTGATCAAAAAGTATCTTTATTATTAGATCATTTTGAAAATAATACTAAAGTAGAAACAACTAAAAAATCACAATTAAACGATGGCTTACTTTCTATCTATTTATCATCACGTATTCTAGATAATAGCGAAAATATTTCCCCTACTCTTTATAGTCGTCTTGAAAAATCATTTTTATCACTTCCTGATGTTAGTTCAGTCCATATCTATATTAATAATGAACTTATTCAAGAAGATCAAAATGTAAGTACATCAATCGATAATATTGTACAAATCTAGTAAAGTTTTGTTATAATATTTTTGGTGATGAAAATGAAAAAAATAGTAGTAATGTCAGATAGTCATGGTTATCATCAAATGATTGACCGTGTAAAAGAACTAGAACCCGATGGAGATTTTTATATTCATTGTGGAGACAGTGAAGCTGAAACATATATGATGCAAGATTGGTTATGTGTTAAAGGAAATAATGATTGGTATAGTGATTTTCCAAATCAAATTAAATTTAAAGTTGAAGATTTAAACTTTTTAGTTGCTCATGGGCATCGTTTTGGATATATGGATCGTGAAACAAGTATGATCTATACTTTGCAAGAAGCAAACTGTGATGTACTACTTTCAGGACATACGCATGTTCCTATGTATAAAGAAGTTGATGGTTGTACACTTATTAATCCTGGATCTACAACTTTACCTCGTGGAGGAAGTAATCGAAGTTATTGTGTTATTTATGTAGAAGGTAAAGATTTAAAGGTTGAATTCAAAAATTTAGATGATTTTTAAAAAAGTATTGCTTTTTAAAAAAATATATGCTATTCTAGTTGAGCAGTTGAAAGTAAGCAATGTCTACGTAGCTCAGCTGGATAGAGCACACGCCTTCTAAGCGTGCGGTCAGGGGTTCGAATCCCTTCGTGGACGCCATTTAATAAACAACAACCTTCGGGTTGTTTTTTATTTTATGTAAATATTTTTATAAGCAAAAAGAGATTTCAAAATAGCATCCTTGAGAAATCTCTTTTTTTACATTTAAATTAAATCTATCAAAAAACACATATGGTAACAAAACAGATGGAACAAGTTTCATCTTTAATATTTACTCTTATTCTAGCAAAAAATCATATGGTAACAAAACGTCCCAATATAATATAGATTTAACATCATGGTCTTATTCTAGCAAAAAATCATATGGTAACAAAACGAGGTTAAAAAATGGATAAACACGAATTTGGTCTTATTCTAGCAAAAAATCATATGGTAACAAAACATTCCTCTACTTCATCCCCACACCAATATAGTCTTATTCTAGCAAAAAATCATATGGTAACAAAACATACGCACCACCAACGACTTTAGTACATCCGTCTTATTCTAGCAAAAAATCATATGGTAACAAAACCTCAAATACATGTTACCATATATTTAAAAATAATAAAATATTGAATATTTTATAGAGTTATAGATATATCAAGTTTAGCTTTTATATTATTTATTATCATTTCTTTTGCCTCCTGTAGTGTGCATACACCTTTATTTAAATAGATATTATATATTTGTTCATCATTATTTAAATCTACTATTAAATCATCAAATATATAAGTATCTTTTATATTTAAAACACTGTTTGTTTTATAAAACATAACAACAATAAAGCAATTTTTCATATTTATGAGATAGTCATTTATTTCTTTTGATAGATATGGTAATTCTATAAGACAAATTATTTTAGTTGTTTGATGTTTAGATATATAATCTATCATTTTAAGTTGAAATAGAATAATTTCATCATATGATAGATCATATTCATTTGCTTGATCTTCTTCTTTTAAAAATATTGGTAACAATATTTTTAAGAATTGTTTAGGTGTATATGTTATAAATTTTGGATATATTAATTCATTATCTAATTCATTTGTAAAAGATTCTAATAGAAGATTTATTGTATTGATTGTGTCTATGTTATCATCTTGTGCTATAAGTAATTCTATATATCTAGCAATTAGAGAATGTGCTGTTAGTTTTAGATCATTTGTGATTGAATAATGATGGTTTATTTGATAGAAACTTATTTCTTTTACTTTTATTTCTTTATCATTTATCAAAACTTGTGCTTGTCCACTATTATTTATCGAATATTCGCTTTCTTTAGATAATAAAAATACTTCTTTTAAAATATTTACAAAATTATATTTTTCTTCAAAATCATTTCCTATACAATATTTTATATTATTTATTTGTAAGTCATATCTTTTATTTCCTTTTTTTAATATTAATAGATTCATAATTTTATAAAAGAATCCGCATTTACTGTTTTTTCTTGATTCGAGACCCCACCAACAATAATTTCTATTTTAGAATATTGCTTTTCTGTAACCAACAATAATCTAATTTGTCCTTCTTTAGGAACATTCTTTTTTAATATATTTACATGTTTAACTGCAGCTTCTCTATTTGGAAAAATCTTACAATAAACAGAAAACTGCATCATCATATATCCATTCTTTATAAGATATTTTCTAAAATGTGTATATATTTTTACTTCTTTTTTTGTTTTCATGGGGAGGTCAAAAAATAATACCAATCTCATAAATTCATAAATCATATAAAATTGGTTTAGGAAATAAATAGACATCTTTACTTGTTTCTAATTCTTTTAAAATACTTTCTAAATAAACATAAATAGCATTATTAACCGTTTGTTTTCTTCCATCGATTTCTATTTTCTTAGCTGTAAGTTGTATTAACGCTTCTCTATGTTCTTGTTTAAATAAAATATCTTCCATCATATTATTATAAACATAATGATCTACAATTGGTCTGAATACTTCTATTACATCATCACTTAAATTAAACATATTTTGTTTACCTCGATGAAAAATACCTAAATTAGGTAAATAACCTTTAGCTACAATAATAGAAGATATTAATGATCTAAAGATACTATATCCATAATTTAATCCAGCATTGATTATATCTTCATCAAATCGTATAAAATCATCACCAAATAATTCTCTAAAATACATTTTTGCAGCTAAACCTTCTCTATTTGTAACATCATCAATTTGAACCTCATTTTCAAATTGATATAGTTTATTTATTACATCTTGACTTTTATTATTTACTTTTAATATTTCTGCTTGATTATGTATTTTAGCCCTTACTATTTTTTTGATGCATGATTTGTTTTCTATTATTATCCCATTCTATTTGTTTATTAATATTTCCACTTTGTGAAAAATGACCATTCATTGGAAGTATGTAACTTTTAGGAATATGATCTATTCCACATACAACTGTACATACATTATTTTCTGTTAATTTATTAATTAAGGGTATACTTAAACTTGATTTATAATTATCTATAACTAATATTTGAATGTCTGAAATTGGTAGTAGAATATCATTATCATTGTAAATAACTTTAATATTATCTAAATATAATTTCAAACATTCACATTTTTCAATATATATGATCCTATGACTCATTTTTATAAAAGAAAAAGGCTCCGAAGAGCCGAGTCCGGGATAAACCCTTGTTTTGTTAGGTCATATAAATTTTTGCTAGAATACAACCACCTATATTATAGACTAATCGAACTCTAATTTCAATCTATTATCTTTAACTTCATATATATTTCCTAAAACATCTGTCGCAAATTTTTGAATTTTAATAAAAGGTCCTACAGATGGCATCAATTGTTTCTTGCAAATTGTATTAATTGGTTTTACTTCAAACATATTAGTTTTATCATTATTTGTCGCTGTAAACTTTAAAATTTCGTAATGTTTACCATCATGATATTGTGTTTGACCACCATTAATTGAAGCATCATAAACAAACTTTTTACCCTCAGGTTTGATAAGTCCAATCAGTTCATCTCGATGCATTGAACATACAAATTTCCAATCTTCTAGGATTCCCTTTTTATTTTTTTCTTCATGATACCAATTTTCATCTATGACAAATTTATGAATTGTTTCTTTATAGAAAACATCTTTATATCTAACTGTGACAAATTTATATTTTCCTTCAGGAGATACATAAAAGTCTGTTCGATATGGGCTTATTTGTTTTAAAATTACCTTTTTATTATTTGTATTATAATTACCTGTAATTGCTAAATGATTTCCTAGTTTTTCAGAGTAAAATTTCATTGATGTAATTGCTGGTCCATTATTTTTCTTAGAATATTTAGTAATAGCTCCATTTTCATTATAATATGATGTTAAAGGACTTTCTTCTTTTAAAGAATACTTACCTTTTTTGTCAATTACATAATATTCTTTTGAATCTTTATAATCATTAAAATGATTTAATATCACTTCTTTGATTTTTTCAAAAGTTTGAGGATCTTTATGTTTCATAATATACTTATCAGTATCATCATTAATAATATTATTAACAAGTTCAATTGCTTTCTTTTCTTTAGGATCATAGATATTTTTAATTTTTTCAACTAACATATCTTGTCCTTCAATATTTCTTGTACTATATATTGTTTCATCCGCAATTTGCCTATTTGGTTTAGTATCTATTTTATGTGACACTTTGATAAGTGGATAATGCATTTGTTCTTGGGTAATATAACCTAAGTTATATTGATTCGATTCTTGATAAATATTTTTTAAATCAGAGATAAATGAAATATATCTTTGATCAATAAATTGTTTATCAGGTAAAACATCAAATACTTCCCCTGTTTCCTCATCATATAAATCACTATAGTTGTAATGCATTAAATATGAATTGACAATATTCATTTTCTTTAACGAAGCAACAATCAATGCATCGATTGCATGATGAAAATAATCTTGCTCTCTATCTTTTTGTAAATTTATTCGTTTTCTAAAAATATTGGTTGATTGTCCTCTAATAGTATGAATTTTTGTATCTATTTCATTATCTTTAAAATAGCGTTGCAAAGTATTTAATACTGTACGACAAGCATAGCTTGTATCTACTAAATTACGATTAATAAACTTTCTTGCTACATCTTCTTTTGTAATATCTTGTTCAGTAAGTAAATTATTTCTTTTTTTGCCATTAAAATTTTTATTACTACTTACAAATAATTTATATTTTTCTAAATTACCATCCGTAAATTTTCCCTTTAAATAAGCCATCATTGGTGTAAGATTACCTTTTTGTTGGTTTTCTAAACGAGAAGCTAATACTTTATTAGTAAGAGAATCATCCAATGAAACAGATATTGGAATAATATGATCGATTTCATAAGCTTTATCATCAAAAATCAATGTATGTAAATCAATATCTTGTTGTGTATAGGCTGTCTTACAATCTTGTTGTAAATAAAGACGAATTTTCGTTTTTGTTTTTCCATTAACTCTTTCTGGATCAATACCTGAATTTTTAATAATTCCATCAACTCGATCATTTTCGCTTTTAAATCTTTTTTGACTATCATTTATTCGCTTTACTTGTTCCTTTGAATTTTTATCTCTTGTCATTTCAATAACAATACTATCAAATTCCCCATATTTTTTTCTTAATGCATTAATGACTTTAAATGTTTCTCGATGTGCTCTTTTAGCAACTGGAGATAGAATAGCTTCTTCATCAGGTTCAATATTTTTCTTACCCTTTAATGATTTTCTATTTTTATCAAACATTTCTATTTCATGAAGAACTTGTATTTGATTCATTTCTGTTGTAAGCATTTCTTTATTGATCATATGCATTGCTTTAAAAGATAATGAATGATAAGCAGAAACACCTTTAATTGAAGCTAATTCTTCAATTAACTCATTATCAAATTCAGGATATAATTCTTTAATATCTTTTTTTCTTTCATCAATACCTTTTGATTTTGTACATATGTCAATAACTTGATCAACAATCAATTTATCTTCTAGTAATTCTTGTTGGTTATATTTTTTAAAGACTTTTAAAACTTTACTATAACCCTTAAATTCTGTAATTAATGGTTTATCATTTTTATCAATTCTAAATCCTGTAACTTCATCTTCTTGAGCATCTAATAATTTAAGTAATTGTTTAACTGTAATATTTCCTTTTTCATTAACAACTGCGATAACCTTTTTCTTTTCTTCAACTGTTATTTTTTCACCTTTAATCGTTAGATTATTTAAATCATTCAATAAATTAAATAACTCAGCTGTATAGGATTGTTTTGGTGCTCTAAATTCATTTGGATAAACACTGCATCTTCCCCGCATTTCATCAATTAAATTAACATGTTTTAAAACACCATCTACCAGACGATAACTTCCATAAGGAGTAGGTGATTTTTCACTACCTGGACCTTGATCATAACGTCTTCTTCTTGAAACCATTTCAATAATTTGATTACATAATTCTTCATTTAAATCTTGATGTTTTAATATTTCTTTGAGTTCTTTTACATAATCCTCTGTTTTGAAATTATTTTCTGCGCCTCTTATTCTATGATTATTGTTTAATCTATCTAATTGAACTTCACAAACATATTTTCCATCATTTAATTCTTTAGCATTTTTTGAAAGTGTAGCTTTTGTTCCTTCATCATCTTGACTTTCATCAGCAAGTGCTTCTAAAGTTGTTCCTCTTGATTTTGTTATATGCATAATTGCTGTACATAGTTCTTCAGGCAATAACTTTTCTTTTAATCCTTTAACCCTTACCTCATAAGGATTATAATTTCGATAATCTTCAAAATATAATTCATTTTCCTTTAAAAGATTTTTCATATCATTTAAACGATTAGATTTTCTTCTTTTTAAACGTCTTGAACCCCTTTTAGTTCTTCGCGTTTCATTTTCTGCAGCAGTTCCTTCTTTGAAAAGCCTTACACCATAATCCACAAATAAATTATTATCAATATCTATTACACCATACCCTACAGAAGTAATTCCTATATCTAATCCTAATACATATCTGCTCATAATTCTTCCTCCTAACTACTATTAGTTTAATTATACACTTTTATTTTTCTATTCGATACAAACAATGGATATATTTTCACATTTTCTAGCACTATTTATAAGGTAACAAAACAGTTGTGTTATTTTGAATGATTCTTTTATTTAAGATTCTCTTTTATCCTTGATTGATTTCACCAAACATACAATTAATAGAATATTCAATACAATTTCTATTACATTTAAAATTCTTTTTTATATATAACCTTTTCTTTTTGTTCATCTATAGTATATACTTTGTAAATCACCAATACCGGCTTATATAAGCCGGTATTATACTTTTTTGTACAAAAAATAAGAAACCTTTTTAAAAGATTTCTTATTTCAATAAATTATCTAATACTTTAATCATTTCTTCTATTTTTTGATCACAGTCTTTACTATTGACTGCATCATGTACACAATGTGTCATGTGGGCTTTTAAGACTTCTTTGTTGGCTCTTTTTAAAATCGCTTCACTTGCCATGATTTGATGTGAAATATCAATACAATAACGATCTTCTTCCACCATTTTTAAAATACCATCTATTTGTCCTCTTGCTGTTTTTAAAAGTCTTGTGATCTGTTTTTTATCAGCCATCATACTTATTCAATTCCTTTATAAGTATATCCAGCTTCTTCAATTGCTTGTTTTAATGATGCTTCATCAACTTCACCTTCTACAAAAGCACAATTATTTTCTAAATCAACTGTTGCATGAACACCATCAATTTCATTTAACGCTTTTTCTACGTGTGCCTTACAATGTTGACACATCATTCCTTCTACTAATACCTTTTTCATTTTCTTTTCTTCCTTTTTCCTATTTTCCTTTATTTGAATTATTTGATGTTGTGGTTTAAAGAATCTAAGCCTTAAAGCATTTGAAACTACAAAGACAGAACTTAACGACATCGCTGCTGCTCCAAACATTGGATCTAATAATAAACCAAAGAATGGATAGAAAACACCGGCAGCGATAGGAATTCCTATCACATTATAGAAAAATGCCCAGAATAAGTTTTCTTTAATATTTTTAATCGTTGCTTTTGAAAGTTCATAAGCAACAACAACATCTTGTAAATCATTTTTCATTAATACAATATCTGCTGATTCAATCGCAATATCAATACCAGAAGTCATTGCGATACCAACATCACTTCTTACAAGAGCAGGTGCATCGTTAATACCATCACCTACCATGATTACACGATGTCCTTTTTCTTGTAATTCTCTTACATGTTTTTCTTTATCTTGTGGTAAAACTTCCCCAATCGCTTCAATTCCTAATTCGCTTGCTATTGCATTGGCAGTTAATTGATTATCCCCAGTTAACATATAGATATTCATGTTCATATCTTTTAAACAATCAATAGCATGTTTACTTGTTTGTTTTAAGACATCACTTACAACAATTAAACCGATCAGTTTACCAGCATAACTATAAAATAATGGTGTCTTCCCTTTCGACGATAATTCTTTATATAAATCATCAATCGAAGATAAATCAACATCATATTCTTCCATCAATCTTTTATTTCCCGATAAAAGAACTTCTCCATTGAAGGAACCTACAAGACCTAATCCTTGTTTCATTTCAAAATGATCTAAAGTATTAATTGATAAACCTTGATCACTTACATAAGTATAAATTGCTTTAGCTAAAGGATGCTTAGAATATTGTTCAATTGAACCTGCATATTTCAATAAATCATTTTCACCTATATTTATTGGATAAACTTCAGTCACTTGTGGTTTACCTTCTGTAAGTGTCCCTGTTTTATCTAAAACAATTGTATCACATTTAGAAAGCTGTTCTAAATGTTGGGCTGATTTTACTAAAATACCTAAATTAGCCCCTTTTCCTGTTCCAACCATAATTGCTGTTGGTGTTGCAAGTCCTAAAGCACATGGACAAGAAATAACAAGGACTGAAATTGCACAGTTTAAGGCAAAGTGGAAATCTTTATTTCCAAGGGTCAACCATAAAATGAAAGTAATGATTGCAATCGTAATAACGGTTGGCACAAAGACACCACTGATCTTATCGGCAAGTTTCGCAATTGGTGCTTTAGAAGCCCCTGCTTCTTCTACTAAACGAATGATTTTAGAAAGAGTTGTATCATTTGAAGTATGACTTACTTCTACTTGCATATAACCATCTAAGTTATTGGTTGAACCAATAACTTGATCTCCAACTGTTTTATCAACTGGTAAGCTTTCTCCAGTAATCATTGCTTCATTGATTGAACCATGTCCTTGAATAATTTTTCCATCCAAAGGAATATTGTTACCTGGTTTAACAATCACAACATCACCCATTTGAACATCTTCAATGGCCACTTCAACTTCTTTGCCATCTTTTAACACGATAGCTGTTGAAGGCATCAGCTTCATCAATTTTTCAATCGCTTCTGAAGTCTTTTGTTTAGAACGTGATTCTAAATATTTACCTAAAGAAATTAATGTTAAAATCATTCCTGCCGATTCAAAGTAAAGTTGCATCATATAATGATGGGTCATATTCATATCCATTCTTCCTAGATAATAAGCCATCATAAATGTTGCATATAAACTATAAATAAAAGCTGCTGAAGACCCTAAGGCAATCAAAGAATCCATATTTGGACTACGATTGAATAAAGTTTTAAAGCCTCGAATATAATATCCTCTATTAATAAACATAATAGGAACAACTAAACATAGCTGAACTAAAACAAAGATCATCATATTTTCATGACCTAAGAGAATACTTGGTAAAGGCCAATTCATCATATGCCCCATACTGATATAAAATAAAGGAATCAAGAAAATAAATGATAAAATCAAATTCTTCTTTTTATGTTCATTTTCATCTTCTTGAACATTTGAAACCTGTTTTTCACCAATATTTTGAGCTTTATAACCCGCTTTATCGACCGCTTCAAAAATCTGATTTTCATTTATTTTATTTTCATTAAATTCAACAGTCATTGAGTTCTGTAATAAATTGACATTAACATCATCAACACCATCCAACCCTCTTACTGCTTTATCTACATGAGCTGAACATGCACTACATGTCATCCCAATGACATCATATTTCTTTTTCATTACTACACCTCCCACCCCTATGGGGTATCTATATCGTACTTGAATACTAGAAAATAAGCAAGAAATATGCTTACAAAATTTCTTGCTTTTCTAAGATTAGTTTTCCCTCTTTTATTTGATAAATACGATTTCCCCATTCTTTTCTTTCATCACTTTCTTCAATCAATTCATTCATACTTACCCCAAACAAACAACTTAATGCATATAAATGATGAATTGAAGGATATGTACTTCCTTTAAACCAACGATAAATTGGTTGAGGACATTCTAAACATAAATAATTTTGGATATCTTTGACTTTATATCCTATTGTCTTAATATATTTTTTTAAATTCATTCCTAGTTTTAAAGGGTCTATTAATTTTTTATCCATTTTTATCACCAACATTATTGTAAAACAAAAAAAGAAAGCTGTCATTGAACTTGTAGTTCACTAGTCTTCTAGTCTTCCCTTTTTTCAGACATTCTAAACTTAAATCACCTTTTCTTTGTAACCTTAAAAAATGATTGATTTAATCTCAAAGATAACATTTTATCATTCATTTCTTTTGCCAACTTGTAGATAAAACTTATCATAAAAGCAAAGAATAAAACTATAATTGAAAAAAATGCTGGTAAAAAAAAGATACCAAAAATCGGTATCTTAATCATATTCTGGCATAAGGCTTTCATCAACAACATAGGCTATTCTATTGTATAGAATTTTTAATAGATCTTCTTTAGCAACATTTTCTAAAAGCCCTTTCCCAAGTTCAGATTTAACTAAATGAGTGAGACAGTCATATTGGAAAGCATATTTAAATGGAGCATAGTCATTTCTAAACATATAAATTGAATACTTATCACTGGCAAAAGGAATACCACTATCAACATGTACACCATATGTACCATATTTTTCTAATGGAAAATCATTTTTTCTATATCTATAATGAATTGTATCTTCTGTACCATAAATTTTAGAAAAAGCATAGAACTCCCTAAATTTATATATCTTATAGATATCCCCATCTTTTTCAAAATAATATGAATCTAAACCAATGGTCATGGTAAATGGAAAATCAAAAACTTTTCCACTTTTATGTGAGTTAAATGAAACACTTCCTATAATATCTAAAGAACCTTGGTTAAAAGTTTCTTCATCATATATTTCATTAAATCTTAATTCTATTCCAAGATCAAAATCAACATCCCCACAATTATCATATTTATTGATATCCTCTAATAATTTGTTATGAGAAACATTGTCAAAAAGTTCATTGTAAGAATAAGCACTTTCTAAATCAACATTAGCTATTTCATTAGCACTGTTTTTAAGCATGCTTATTTCTTTTTCATCTGTCATTTTTCTATAACAGATAAACTTATCAAAAACAGCTTCTTTTAAATTATTTTCAAATTTATTAAATTGATAAACAAGCTTTCCCAAAAAATTGTCTTGTATATAGATTTCATCTTGATTCAAACCTTCAAAATATTCTTTTAGGCCAGGAATATACCAATTAGCATCTTCATTCTTTACAAAATCAAAAAATTCATCAAATGTAACATGTTCCATATAAGAGTCCCCCTTAAAAATATATACTCAAATTTTAGCACAGAAATAAGGAAAGGGTAAAGAAAAAGACGATTTTAAATTTCCATCGTCTCTTTATAAAATTCTATAAATTCATTTTCAACTATTTCAAAAGCTACAAAACTTAAATCAACTTTTCTTTGCAACTTTAAATAATTCCGATTGGTTTCATCATTTAATAATTCTTTTAATTCCAAAGATAACATTTCATCATCAATTTCAAAAACTAATTTAGTTTCTTCTTTTGTTAAATCTCTTTGAATAAAATGTTTCCAAATAACATTTTGTAAAACATCTTCCACTTCTAAATAATAAGTAAGTTCTTTTTTTATCGGTCTTGTAACATCACTTAAATAAACTTCACTTCCATCATGCAACAAACATCCTAAAATAACTTCTTTACTATACCCTCTTGTCTTTGCTTCCTTAGCACAAGCAAGACTATGTTGAGCTACGGAATAAAAATATTGAACATGTCCATTTCCTCGACATATTAAAGAAAGCTCATGAGCAATATCTTTAATATCTAATAAACTTTCATCTACATTTAATGGATCAAAATATTTTTTTGTATACGTTGTAATAAAACTCATAAAATACTCCTATAACTTAATTGACACCGTACTTAATGCGCAAACTGTCATTAAAAGACAACAAATAATGATACTCATGCCAAATGAAAATGATAAAAAATAGGCAATAATCGAATAAACAAAATAACCTAAACAAACCATTAAAAATCTTATAAAATGTTTATACGCATACTCTTTTCTTTGTTTGCTTGTAACCGCACATGCTTCTTGATAAGAAATCCCTGTATACCAATAGATTGCCTCATTTTTATAAATCATGCCCGTAAGAATGGCAAGAGTTATAAACATATAATTACCTAAAACCAAACCTACTAAATCTATATTCTTGATATCCATAAAAATAATCGCCAACACACCTACGCAAAATAAAACCAGCCATGCCATAAATCCTTTATAACTTTTTTTCATTTTTATAAACCTATTTCCTTATAAATTTTTTCAATAATTTGTGATTTATACATACAATATTTTTCAATATCATTTGGATACAACTTTGCTGCTTCTTTTTTAATTTTACCGTATTCTTTTACAGTATTTGGATGTTTTCTTAAATAATTTCTAAAAGCAAGATGTCGTTTCAATTCTTTAGAATCTTGTGGACATACATAAAGATGATGTGTTCTTAAATGCTCTTTTCCTTCATATCTAAAAGCTTCGCGATCTTTAAGACCTAAATCGCCTTCATAAATATAACCATGATTTTCTAAAAGATAAATAACTTCTTTTAAATCATTTTGATCAATAACAACATCTAAATCAATGATTGGTTTAGCTGCTAGTAAAGGAACAGAAGTGCTTCCTACATGTTCAACAGCAAGCACTAAATCTTTTAAAGCTTCTTCTATTTCCCCTTTAATTTGATTGAAATCATTTACCCACTTCGAATCATAATCTACAACTTCAATATGTTCTGTTTTCATCTTTCAATATCTCCACATAAACGCTCACAAACAAGATTCCTACAACGCTTTTTATGTGCTTCATGTAATGAATGATTTTGAAAATTCTTTAATGCCTCTAAATTTTCAAACTCACTATAAAAAACAAGATCATAACCTGAAGTCAAGTTTTCTTCCATTTCCACACATAATAAGCCTTCAATTCCTTCTAAAGTTTGAACCGATTCTTTTAATTTTTGAAGTGTTTCTTTTTCTAAATGGTTTTCTTTAACTTCTTTTGTATAATTCCAAAATAAAATATGTCTAATCATTTTCATCACCTACTTTTATTATTTCTTTAACAATTTCTTCAATTGTTTTATTAGAAACATCAATTTTATATGTATTTAATTTTTGATACATTTCTAATCTTTCTACACTACGAGCAAGGACATCTGGTTTTCTAGTTCCTTGATCGATATCTTTTTGAATACGTTTTTCTAAAGCTTCTTTTTGACAAACTAAAGAAATCGCTATTACTTTTACGTCATTTAAATCCAGGCGTGAAAGTATATCATCAATTATACTTTGTTCATGCATCACCCAACAAAAAATAATATTTTCAAAAGTATTACATTTTATATCATTGTTCAATAAAGTACAGATATTGTTTAAAACAAGCTTCTTTGTTTCTTTATTTACAACAAAAGGATGCATATCCCAACACCAATCACCATCTAAAAATACACTTTTATCTAATTTTGTTTTTAAAACTTGGCATGTGGTTGTTTTGCCAACACCCATTGTTCCACCTATTAAATATAATTTTTTCATACAAATACCTCAAATTTAATTCTACATTAAATATTTTAACATATATTAAAATAGAATTGATTTATTTATGATTATCAATTATTATTTTTATATAAAAGGGAGTAGTTAGCATCTTCGATGTTCTAATAATCGTCATCACGCTTATAGCCGGTTATTATGAGTAAATAACGAGACTTTTATCAATCAATTTTTTTGATGCGAAAAAAGTCTTTTTTGTTGACTTTTTTCGCAAGAAAGAGGAAAACATGGAATATATTTTATTAATGATTGGTTTTATTTTTCTAATTAAAGGTGCTGATTTATTTGTTGAGGGAAGCTGTAATCTGGCAAGATTTCTAAAAGTACCCAGTGTAATCATTGGTTTAACGATTGTAGCGATGGGAACGAGCGCACCAGAAGCATCGGTAAGTATACGTGCTGCATTTACAGGAAATAACGAAATAGCTTTAAGCAATATTATTGGTTCTAATATTTTTAATGGTTTAATTGTTGTTGGTATCTGTGCTTTTTTAGCTTCATTTAAAACAGATAGAACGATTTTAAAAAAGGATCTTCCTTTTAATATCATCGTTACTTTCATTTTACTTATCATGTTATTTGATGGAAAACTTTCAAGATTAGAAGGAATATTTCTTATTTTATTAATGATTATCTATCTTGGAAGAATGATTTATGAAGCGATTTGTCACCAACAAAATGAAGATAACACAAAAACACGTTCTCTATTAACGAGTATTCTATTTATTGTTTTAGGATTAGCTTTCGTTATTTTGGGTGGACAACAAATCGTTGATCAAGCTTGTATTATTGCTAGAAATTTAGGTGTTAGCGAAAATTTCATTGGACTTACGATTGTTGCTATTGGTACTTCTCTTCCTGAACTTGTAACTTCTATTGTTGCTACAAAAAAGGGAGAAAGTGGTTTAGCTTTAGGTAACGCTATTGGCTCTAATATCTTTAATATCTTATTTATTTTAGGATGTTCTGCTACACTTTCACCACTTACTGTTATAAATGAATCTATTATTGATTGTATTATCTTACTAGTAAGTAGCATTCTACTTTATCTATTTGCAAAAACAAATAAATCAATGAACAGAAAAGAAGGTCTTCTTTGTATTTTACTCTATATCATTTATACAGCTTATTTATTCATTAGATAAATCAAAGAGAGCATTCCAAATAGGAATACTCTCTCCTTTTTTAACTCGCTCTTTTTCAAATTATATAACTTGATTTGGTGGCGTACACCGCTTTTTTTACTCCCTCTTAATGGTTGGGAACACCGCTTTTTTCGGTGGATTACCACACAACTTATAAGATTCAATACAATACTTTTTAAAAATTTGAACTATTTTATAGGTATTATTACTTTTTGTTGTTTCATTTTTAATTTTGTGTTGTCTTTTTTCTGTATTTGCATATAATAATAATGTAAATGGCACTTGGTGCGGAAGAAAACTCATGATTATTCATGAGTTTTTTCTTTACATAATTCTTTAATCATATTTAAATATTTTTTCCTATCAGATACTTTTCGTAGTTCATGGGTCTTAGGATTATAAAATCTAATTAATATTTCTAAACTATTACTATGCATTACACAATTACGAATAGAAACCAAACAAAAAATTTTATTAATAAAATCTGGTATCTTTTGTACATTGAAATTCATATTAAATCGCTTTAAATCTTCAAAAATTACATCTTGTTGTTTTTTATCAAGACACGTGAAAACAGTTAACATATTTCCTAAACTCATTCTATCAAAGAAACAATAAATATCTGCATAATTAAAAATTTGTTCTTTTAGTTTTTCTAAATGTGCATTCATATGTTTTATTCTTTGTTCATTATATCTATTTTCTAAAATTGCAGTTCTTATTTTTAAGCCATCAAAAAACATCCTCAATTGATTAGAATCTGTTAATTGATTCCAAGTTAAAATATGATAAGCTGTTATTGACTTGAAATGAATTTCAAAATCTAGTATGTTTTCAATAATCATCGGATATAATTTTCTTTCATTCATAAACAAATCATAATATTCACTAAATTCAACATTTCTTTCGTAAATATGTTCTCCATTTACTTTAATCACTTCTTTTTTTTCATTTGTTTTTGCAAAGTTATGTTTATACGGAGTTATTAAATTTATATAGTTATATTCTAATAATTTCTCACCCGCTATTTTTTTAGACATTATATTAAATTGAACATGCTTTTTATTTTCTAAATACTCAATTTGATTTGAAATTTTTTTCGCTAATTTATATTTTTGAACACGATTTTCATTCATATTATTTCCCCTTTTATTAAAATATATTATATCGAATCATATACTTTCTTCCAAGTAAACCTGCAATATTCAATAAAAATAATACTCTATAAATTTATTGTATTTTTAACTCTCATCAATTAAGATTAAATTATACGAGGAGGTCATTCTATGATTTATTTAAGTAGCTTTAAATTAAGTAACAAAAAACTTAAAAACCCTAATATTTATCCTTATAGTGTCTTTAAAGATAAATACATTGAACCCTTTTCTTTTGCACCTATTACTATTTTCTATGGAAATAATGGTTGTGGAAAATCTACTCTTTTAAATATTATTGCTGGAAAACTAAAGATAAAAGGAAAAGAAAGCCCTGCAAGCAATAATTATGGTTCAGAAAATTATTGTCAAAGATTTGAAAATGAATGTGCCTATAGTTTGGGAAGTAATGAATACGGTGTTCCTTTTTATCATCTTCCTGAAAATAGTCGTTATATCAAAAGTGAAGATATTCTCTATGAAATTAAAAAAATACAACAAAAAGCAATTTTAGAACATGGATTAACTTATGATTATATGCAAGATGGTTTATCTTTAGAAAAAGCTCAAAGTATTTTGGATCATAAAAAAGAACAAAGAATAGAAAATATTATTTTTTCTCAAGAAAAGTATTTCAATGGAGAAACCTCTTTACAGTTTTTTCAAGAATACCTCATACCTGAAGCGCTTTATTTATTAGATGAACCTGAAGTTTCTTTATCCCCTGCCAACCAGGTTGCATTAGCCCATGAAATTAATAAACTCGCACATTATTTAGGATGTCAATTTGTTATTGCTACTCATTCTCCTTTTATGTTAGGAACTTTAGATGCTAAAATATATAATCTTGATGCTAAAGAATGCCAAGTCACGCCTTGGTATCAATTAGAAAACGTACGTTATTTTTATGACTTTTTCAAAAAACATGAAAAAGAGTTCACTCAATGAGCTCTTTTTTTCTTTACCTTATTGACAAATCATTAAATGTATTATACTGTATTAGTGTACTAGTGACACTAATACAGTTAGGAGGACTCTATGTTTATAATAGATATTCAAAATAAAGTTCCTATTTTTGAACAACTCAAAAAACAAATTTTAGAATTTATCTCTATCGGCATTTTACTTCCTAATGATAAATTACCTTCGGTAAGATCTCTTGCAACAGATATTGGCGTTAATCCTAATACTGTTTCTAAGGCCTATCAAGAATTAGAGAACCAAGGTTATATTTATTCCGTTAAAGGAAAAGGATGTTTTATTGCTGATAATCAAACTGATCAATTGATTAAAGATGATAAATTAGATGATTTTAAAGGATGTGTCAATGAAATGAAAAAGCATCAAATTACCAAAGACAAATTATTAGAAATTATTGAAGAAGTATATAAGGAGGAAACTGTATGATTGAAATTAAAGATGTGATGAAATCTTTTGAAAATAAAAATGTTTTAAATCATTTAAATGTCACAATTTCCTCAGGAAGTATTTTTGGTTTGATTGGTCCTAATGGAGCTGGGAAATCAACCTTACTTTATTTATTAAATGGGATTTCTAAATGTGATGAAGGAAGTATTTTATTTGATGGAAAAGATGTTTATGAAAATCCTGATGTTAAAAAAGATATTTTATTCATTAGTGATGATCCCTACTATTTTCACTTTGCTACTATTGATGAAATGAAAGATTTCTATCTTACTTTTTATCCACAATTCAATTTAGAAACCTATCAACATTATGTTGATTTATTCCGTTTACCACAAAATAAACCTTTAAAAGATTATTCAAAAGGAATGAAAAGACAAGCAATGTTTGCTTTAGCACTTGCAATTGCACCAAAATATTTACTATTAGATGAAGCTTTTGATGGTTTAGACCCTGTTATGCGTTTAGCTTTTAAAAAAGCTATTAATCAAATCATTGATGAAAATATGACAGTCATTATTTCATCTCATAATTTAAGAGAGCTTGAAGATATTTGTGATAGTTTTGGTATTTTAGAAAATGGATGTATGACAACATCTGGTGATCTCTATGATATTAAAGATCATATTCATAAAATACAAATTGCTTTTAAAGAAGAATTAAACAAAGAAGAATTTAGTCATTTAGATGTTCTATCTTTCCATAAACAATCTCGTGTGATTAATATGGTTGTTAAAGGAGACATCAATGAAATCAAAGATTATTTAAGAATGTTCAATCCTATTATGTTAGAAGTTTTACCTGTAAATTTAGAAGAAATATTTATTTATGAAATGGAAAGAAAGGGGTATGGTGTCTATGATTAATAAAGATTATTTTAAATATTTAATAAAACAAAATAAGAAATATCTTATTCTTATTTATGTAATTGGAATCATTATTCCTTTTCTACTAATCAATAAATTTGATTATGCACCTTTAAACGATGAAAATATAACGCGTTTTGCACAAATAATTCCTTTAGCTTATGGATTTATGTTATCTTTTATTGTCCCTATTTATCTGTTTTCTTTTTTACAAAAAAAGAAAAGTAATATACTTTACTTTTCCTTACCAA
>ENA-OUQS01001010-OUQS01001010.1-human-metagenome-genome-assembly--contig:-NODE-1010-length-27134-cov-4.781048_pt1 | contig 27134 bp, 19 predicted proteins | sample MGYA00248463_ERZ548848 | MGnify/ENA primary metagenome ERZ548848 (study PRJEB26491, sample SAMN04978192) | human metagenome | host: Homo sapiens | study: EMG produced TPA metagenomics assembly of the... | reverse complement strand
GACAGATGGGGCTTACTCTGCGGCTTGTGGCCGCAGAGTACCTTCCCGTCAGAAGCCCCAGGCGCCAAGTATGACCAGCGGCTTACTCCGACGCACCGGGTCCCGACCATGCAGCCGTCCCGCTGGCAGTCTGTCCGTTCTGGTTTTTTGGGGTGTGAGGTGTGGTGGTTTGCCGGGAGGTGGTGGGCCATCAGCGCTGCGCTGGATGGCTGCAGGGGCTGAGTTTCCTTGTGGTGTGCCGGGAGGGGAGGGGCATCGGCGCTGTGGTGGATGCAGTGGAATGAGGTTTTGGCGGTTTTTGTCGAAGGGTTTTTGTTGACTTTTGCTGGTGGGGTGGTTATACTGAAGATACATATCTGGGAACATTCTGGGCCGTTCGGCTATCTGATCCCCATATGGTTGGTTGTATAAATATGGCGGGGAGGAGCCGGTTGGTTGTGTGAGGTTTTTTCTTTTGCCATCATAGTGAAAGGAGGAAGCTTATGCAGAGGAAGCGGCTTGAGGATATGAATCTTCTGGATGATTTTTTGTTTAACGCGGTGATGACGTTTCCTGGTATTGGTGAGAGGTTTTGCAGGTTGCTGCTGCAGGTGGTGCTGGGGCGTGAGATCGGGAGGCTGCGGGTTGTTGCGCAGAGGGCTTTTGGTGGCCGGGATGAGGGTTTTCGCGGGGCGCGGCTTGATGTTCTGGCTGAGGAGGAGCTGATGGATGTTTTGGCGGATCCTTCTGTTTTTGATATTGAGCCGGATAATAATGGTGATGTTGTGAGTATGAAGGATCTGCCGAAGCGGGTGAGGTTTTATCATGCGATCATTGACAGCCGGTGTTTGAAGAAGGGTGAGGGTTTCGGGAAGCTTAAGAGGGTTTTTGTTATTTTTGTCTGTTCGTATGATCCGTTTGATCGGGGTAGGATGGTGTATACGATCCGGAATATGTGTGAGGAGATTCCGGAGATGGAGTATGATGATGGGCTGAGGACGGTTTTTCTGAATACGAAGGGAGATGGTGCGGGTGTGCCTGAGGAGCTGGTGGCGCTGCTTCGGTTTTTGGAGGATACCAGAGAGGTGAATGCGGTAAATGATGTTTTGAGGGAGTTGCTGGAGATGGTCAGGGTTGTTAAAGAGGATGGAAAGGTTACGGTGGCGTATATGAAGAGTTTTGAGATTGAGCAGATGTGGATTAATAAGGGGATTGAACAGGGGATCAGTCAAGGAATCGCCCAAGGGATTGAACAGGGAATTAGCCAAGGAATCAGCCAGGGAATCACTCAAGGGATTGAACAGGGGCGGAGTGAAGAGAGGGTGAATACGTTGAGGGAGAAGGCGCGTGCGGATCGGCTGGAGAGGGAGCTGAGGAAGCTGCGGAAGCTGCGGGGGAGATGATGTTGTTTGGTTTTGGGAGAGTTCCTGGGTGTTTGGGCCTGGGGGCTCTTTTTTTGTGGGATGAATGGAGGGAGGGACGAACGGACAGGCTGCCAGCGGGGTGGGGCATCGGCGCTGCGCTGGATGTGGGTGGGGTGAGTTTTTTGGGTGGGGTGTCGTGAGGGGATTGGGGATAGAGGCTGTTTTGGATAGGGTGTGGTGTTTTTGTGTAATATTTAAATTTATTTTTGGAGTATTTTGGATTATAATTATGGAAAAAGATGGTTGGCCTGATTGGTTGACTGATTGACTGATTGACTGGTTGATTGATATCCGGAGTTTTGGTGACTGTTTTGTGGGACTTGAGAGATGAGCTTCGGATGTGTGCTGATGAGGGTTGAGAGATGAGCTTCGGATGTATGCTGATGTGGCTTGAGAGATGAGCTTCGGATGTGTATTGATGAGGGGTGTGTGATGGGCTTCGGATGTATGTTGATGTGGCTTGTGTGAGGGCTTCGGAGGTTTGTTGGTTTGGTTTTGAGGGTGGTCTTTTGGGGGCTGCCTGGGTTTTGGAGGGGAGTGTGGTGTATGTGTGATTATATGGTTTTGCCGCTTTTGAATTCGTCTTTTGAGCCTGGGAGGGCTCGGGAGGTTGTTGAGGGGTTTGTGGATGTGGATTTGAGGAATATTGCGCGGGCTGAGCTTTTTTATTTTACGGGGCAGGCGGAGGAGTGTTGTGAGATCACCAGGGGGTATCTGTCCAGCAGGGTTATTGAGCTGAAGCTTTCGGCGTGTATTTTGTATGGGTATTCTAATCTGACGCTGGGGAATGTGGCGGCGGCTAAGCGGGGGATGGATGGGATCCAGTCCTGTGTGAAGATGGCTATGAAGAAAAAGGTCCCGGAGGATGTTTATGCGTCCTGTCTTCTGGCGGGATATGTGGGGGCGGTTTTGCTTCATCTGCCTACGGATGGGATGCCTGCTTTTGGGGAGTACAGCAGGATGCTTCCTGAGGGGCTGAGGCTTTTTGCCACGTATGTGATGGCTCACCATACTTATCTTAACGGGGAGATATGGAGTGCTTATGGGATGGGTAAGGCTGCTTTGTTTATGGCGGAGAGGCCGTATCCGATCAGTATGACGTATATCCACTGTATGATGGCGGTGTGTGCGATAAACCGAAAGCATAAGCAGGAGGCGCAGGAGGAGATGCTCCGGAGCTGGGAGCTGGCGAAGATGGATGGGTTTCTGGAGCCTTTTATTGAGCATCATGGGCTTTTGCGGGGGCTGATCGAGGCTTGTATCCGGAACCGGGATCCGGAGGCGTATCAGCGGATCACGGAGGGTGTGATTTCTTTCAGCAGGGGCTGGATGGCGCTTCATAATCCGGAAAACCGGAGAAAGGTTACGGGGGAGCTGTCGACGATGGAGTTTTCTATTGCCATGCTGGCAAGTGGGGGATGGACCAATAAGGAGATCGGAGAGCATCTGGGGATTTCCATTAATACTGTTAAGCATTACCTTACGGATATCTTTTGCAAGCTGAATGTCAAGAAGCGGGATGAGCTGAAAAAATTTATGTTAAAATAGTGACAGAGGCACTTTTTTTGAAAAAACGGGCCTTACAAAACAACTGGTAGTGTTGTATAATAAATATCACGAATAGTCAGATTTTATCGGAGAAATCAGACGAAAAGAACCAGTAAACGAGTAAGTTAAGAAGGAGGAGTTGAAGACTGATTTTCGATAGCATCTGATAATGTCAATATCCTTACCAAAAATGCCTGGTATATTGACACTACAATCACATAAGGGTAAAATATTGAAAAGGTGTAACCTGTTTACTCACCGGCTAAAAACATGAAGCTTTTTTAAGAGAAAGGAATATAAACAGAAGTAAAGTAATAAGAAATACAGTACACGTTAATGCACACATAGGAAAGCGGGAAAGGTATGAAAAAATTAAGGAATAATAAGATCAGAAAACTCCTGGCATTTATGGTGGCTTTGGCGTTGATGGTATCCTGTATGCCGAGTGCATATACGATCTCCGCGAGTGAGGCGTTCGGAGATGGAACGGAGGATATATTTACAGATGGCGAAATTACATCTGAACCAGCGGCCGAAGAATCGACACCGGATGTAAGCAGCGCTGACCAGGAGGAAACGGAACAGGCGCAGCAATCGACGCTTACATATGAGAATGATTCTGTTAAAGTAACAGCAGAGGCACTGGAGGACGGAGCTCTTCCGCAGAATACAGCATTGAAGGCTGACGGCGTAAACGAGAATTCATCTGTATCTTATGATACAGTTTCTCAGAAGCTTTCAGCAGCAGCTACAGACAAGGGCAGCAGCCTGAGAGGTTTTTTTGCGTATGATGTGTATTTTGCTGATGGCGACGGAAACAGAGTCGAGCCGAACGGCAGAGTCAGAGTAACTTTTGAGTACAAGACACCGGCAGCACCGGAGCTTACCGATGCAGCTAGCACGAGTGTAACCGTTGAGAAGCTTCATTATAACAGCAGTACCGGTGATACTGATGTTAACACCTTACAGGCCAACGAGGATCTGAAGGTTCTGAATGTCAACGAGGGCAAACAGATCCAGACACTTCAGGTTGAGACTGGCAACGCAGCTGTTTTTGCCGTTATGTGGGATTCTCCTGAGACAGCAGATGTCGAGGCGGAAGCTGTTTCCGGTAATGAGGACGAAGTGTCTATCGCATCAGAGGAGCTTACGGACGGAATGGATATTTCGGACGAGCCTGAGCAGGATGCAGCTGAGACACCGGCAGCAGAGAATCCGGAGGTAACTCCTGATGCAGAGCCTTCTGAGGCTCCGGCGGAGAATCCGGATGCTGAACCTACCGAAGCGCCGGCAGAGGATCCGGATGTGGTGGAAGAACCGGCAGAGGATATTGAGAGCCCGGATGAGGTTCCGGCAGCAGATGAGAATGGTGAGACAAGCCTGATCGAGGTTCTGGGAGACGATACGAATCTTCGTGTCAGCCCATCTATCGAGGCAGAGGTTCTGGCAACTGTAAACGCAGGAACACAGCTCACACTTCTGGATACCGTAACAGCAGAGGACGGAGCAACCTGGTACAAGGTTTCCTGGGAAGGAACCGAGGCTTACATAAGAAGTGATATGGCACAGGTTGTTGATAGCAGTGATGAGGCAGAAGAAGTCGAGGATGTGCAGGAAGAAGAAATTCAGCCTGAGATCACCAGATATGATTACACGAGTGACGAAGTCAACGTAAAAGTTACTCTTACCGATCCGGCAGACCTTCCGGACAACGCAGAGCTTTCCGTAACACCGGTAGAGCTCAGCCAGGAAGCCGAAGACCAGATCACCGAAGAAGCAATCAAAGAAAAGAAAGCCATCGAGAAAATCCATTCCTACGATATCAAATTCCTGGTGGACGGCGAAGAGGTTCAGCCAGGTGCTACAGTGAAGGTATCTGTATCTCTGAATGATGAGAAGAAGATCAAAGATGCGGATGTATATCACGTAGACGAGAATGATAACGTTGAAAATATGGATGGCAGCGTTGCCAAGAATGGTGATGTTGAGTTCGAGACGACGCATTTTTCTACTTATGTAATTGTGCAGAAAGGCGGAAAAGCAGTTGAAGTAACAATTCAGCATCTGAATGAGGCGGATGGTAAGGCGATTTATTCAGAGGATAAGAGAACAATCTTAGTTGGCGGAAAGATAAATGATTATACCAAGGCAAAGAACTGGGAGGTTTCAAAAGTAGAACTAAACGGTGATGAAGTTAATAAGGACGCAAAGATTGAAGTTGTACAGAATAGTACGATAAAAGTGTATTATAAACCAAAGCATAATGCTGACTTCCAGGGACCGACATCTTTCTATGATTATACAGTTAAGGCTGGTTATAAAGATGGGACATATTATTCATTTAATATGTTAGGAGATGATGTAAAATATGATGTTAATAATGTTAAGCAGAAAATAACATCAGGTACACAGGATCAAAATTATGATTCTTATAAATATGGTTTTACAGTTGATTCTGGTTATGATGCTGAAGAAGGCGGAAACAAAATTACAGCCACTGTAAATGGATATAATAGAAATGTCAGAAGGACAGAAGGGTTATTAAAAGAGGTAGAGAAAGATGGAACAGTAAAATTCAATTACCCCGAGCCAGGATTTTTTGTAGATGAAGATGCAACAGTCCCTAGTACTGAAACTTATTTAAGAAAAGTCATTAAGGATTACAAACTAGTTTTTGATCAGAACGGAGATTCTTATAAACTTACAAGAGTAATTAATAAGGAAGGAAATGAGCTTACAAAAGCAGGAAATGATTTCTTTCCATTGGATAATGTATCCAGAAATGAAGAGAGTGAAAATGTTAATCACAATTACTTTTTTGGAATGAGATATGACGTAACTTTTAAAATTGGAGATTACGTAGGTCCATTAAATTATACCTTTACAGGTGATGATGATTTATGGGTTGTTCTGGACGGAGATAAAATTGTAATTGATTTAGGTGGAATTCATGACGCATCTAAAAAGACAGTAGATTTATGGAAGGATATCGGTAAGAATCTGAGCAGTGAAGATAAAGAAAAAGAGCATACTCTGACTATTCTGTATATGGAACGAGGTGCGTATAAATCAAACTGCGAGATGGAATTTACCCTTCCTTCCGCGCGTATTTCTGAAGTTACGAATGTACCTACAACAGATCTTGTATTAAAAAAAGTAAATAAAAAACAGGAAGCGTTAAGTGGTGCTCGATTTACTCTTGTAAATTCAAAAACCCAAGAATCACAGAATGCTACATCAGTAGATGGAACAGGACGTGTTAATTTTACAAAGTTAAGACCTGGAACATATACATTAACAGAAGACGTTGCACCTAATGGTTATGAAGCATCGCATGAATCTTGGATTGTAAAGGTTACGTTATCTGATGATAATAAAGCAGTGGCGACTCTTTATAAAGCAGATGGCGAGACAAAGATAGAAAAAGATACAGCTGATTCGTTGTATCATATTATGAATTACACACAGGAGGAGATTATTGAAGCCAGTATGGATTACAGTAAGACTGCAACTGTAAACGACTGGGATGAGAGAACTTATGACATCAATATTACGGCAGCATCTACAAGTACAAGTACAATAACCACTACTGAAAAAGCAGTAGCGGATATTATGTTGGTATTGGATGTATCGGGTTCTATGAATGAAATAATAGAAACTACTGAAGATTATAGGTATGTTGCGGATAATACTGATGATGGAAGGAATAAGTTGGCTACAAGTAGAACTTATTATATGAAAATAAATGATTCGTACAAAGCCATGTCTTATAATGAAAGGAAGAAGAGATGGTATATTGGTTGGTATCAGGCGTCAGATTACTCCACTAATTATAAAATTTATACAAATCAAATCTCAAGATTAGACGCTCTAAAAAATTCTGTAGATCAGTTTATCACAGATACAGCGTCAAAGTCACCAGACAGTAAAATAGGAATAACAGCATTCAGTAGTACTCATAATTCACAGATAAATAACGGATCAACAAAAGGGCTGGTTTCTGCTGGAACTAATAAGAATGATTTAATAGCATTTGCTGATGCATTAAAGGCTGGTGGTGGTACAAAACCTGCGATTGGCTTAAATAAAGCAAAAAGTTTATTGGATAGTGCGAGTGATAATAATCCTAAATATGTAATTCTTTTTACAGACGGAGCACCTACAGGAGATCGAACAGATGATGCTTGGGATTCTGACGCAGTAAGTAAAGCAAATACAGCTGCGCAGGAGTTAAGAAATGCTGGTTATACCGTTTATACAATTGGATTTGCACTTGATTCCAAAGCACAGGCATTTCTTGCAGGTGGAACATATGGCAACACTACTTATCCAGGAATTGCATCTAAAAACTGTGCATTTAATGCTGAAAATGCAACACAGCTGGGAGACATATTCAAAGATATTCAGAATACGATTACTCAGGACATTTCCATTACAGGAGCAAAAATCACAGATATTATTGATCCTAGATTTGAACTTCTGAAGGATGATGGAACGTTATATACACAGGATGACTTGAATAAAGGTGTTGAAGTAAATGGCGGTATAGTATCTCTGGTCAACGGATGTTATCAGATCCAGTGGACAGATCAGACAATACCAAACAAGAAAAATGGCGAATGGAATAAAACAATTAAAGTAAAAGCCAAAGACAATTTCGTTGGTGGAAACAATGTTACAACCAACGTATCACCGGGATCAAAGATTCATACTGGATATGGTGATGTTGAGTTGCCACAGCCGACAGTTAATGTTAAAGTTAACTTAGTAGTCAAGGACAAAGACGTTTGGATCTACAAAGGTGATCCAGTACCGACGAATGGTGATATTCTGAACCAGCTATTTAGTGAATCAGAGACATCTTATTCAGAGGGTACAATAAGTGCCGCCGATGCGGAAGGCCATGTTACTTTGCAGTGGTTCAAGAAAGATAAGGATGGAAAGCGAACCGATATCAGTACAGAGGATATGGCAACAACCCTGGATGATGATACAGAGTATTATCTGGAAGTAACTTATAATCCGAATGAGACATCAACGGATAAGAGTAAAGCGAACACCACTACAGGTGATGGAAAATGGCATGTCGTAGAAGATGCTGAGAAGGCTTATAATCCAGATAATAACAAAAATCCATATGGTATTTATAAGATTCATGTCATCAAAGGTCAGATTCAGATTACAAAGAATGTAACAGAAATATCTGACACAGATAGAACGTTTACATTTAATGTGAATGCGAAGAATGGTCAGAATGGTCAGAATGTTTCAAACAGCCAGGTAAGTGTAACAGTTAAGGCTAATGAAAAAAGAGGAACATTTACGCTGCCGGATCTTCCAAGAGGAGAGTATACGGTAACAGAAGTCAATGCAGATGGATATTCCATTCAGGCATTCAACATTGTTACAGGTGACGGTCAGACAGATTGTGAAAGCGATAAATCAGATGCAGATAAATCACTTAAGTTTACACTTGGTAATAATGTTGGCGAAGCAAATGTTATTACAACAGATTACACGTATACATCTGGTGGTGTAAAAGGTGTTGCATCTTACACAAACGAAGCAGTAACCAGTCTGGATTTGAATAAAACAGATACAGATAATCATTCTTTAACAGGTGCTAAATTCAAATTAGAGATGAAAGATGGTGACACCTGGAAATCTCTTGAGAATGACATAGAAGTAAAGAATGGTACTTCAGAGATTGAACTGAATAATCTGAAGGCAGGTATCTACAAGCTGACAGAGACAACTGCTCCAAAAGGATATTCATTATTAGGCAGCAGTATTTACTTCAAAGTCGCAACAGGAAATGTAACGCTTGTTGACGAAAATGGCGAGCTGGCAGAGGCTAGTAATATGTGGTCACTGAATACGGAGAATAAAGTATTAACAATTAAAAACACAAAACTTTATTCCTTACCAGAATCCGGTGGACCGGGAACCTATGGATTTACAATCAGTGGTGTAGCGATTCTTGCAACTGCACTCCTGTTGTTTATAAATAATAAACGAAGGGAGGAAGAAGCAAAGAGATCGTAACACATTAATTGTAAATGGCCGATGAAGGGCGAAAAAGAAAAAAATGCAGAGAAAGAAAGGAGCAAACCTTATGAAAAATTTATTTAAAAAGATTGGTGCATTATTAGTGGCAGCGGTTATGGTACTGTCTATGTGCACAGCAGTATTTGCAGATGAACAGGAAACACCAGTAGCTAGTAAAGCTTCTCTTACAGTACAGGGATTAGTTTCGGGAGAGACAACTACGGTGGAAGTTTATAAAGTAGTTGAATGGGATGCTGCAAATAGTAGCTGGAAACTTTTAAATGATAAAATAGCTGGCATGGTAGATTTTAACACAAACCCAGTAACTTTTAATTGGGGGGAGCTTGCTAAGAATAAAAACATGCTTGTAAAAGTAAAAACAGAACAGGTTACAGATAGCACTGTTACATTCCAGGGACTTGAGATTGGTGCTTACTATGTTTATGCACAGTCTGAAAAAACAACTTACAACCCAATGGGCGAAGCTGTTTATGCATATGATGAAACAACTGGATTAATGAAACCAGCAGATAAAACAATTGATGCAAAGGGTTCAACATATACACTTACAAAAGCTTTTTCAGGCGAAAAAGGAAAAACAACATACCAGGTTGTAGAGCGTGGACAGGAAGTTCCATTTACTATTACAGCTACTTTCCCAAGTTATGATAAAGATGCAACGGATAGAGCATTCCAGATTACTGACGAACCTACAGGTATGAAAGTAACTGAAGTAACTGTAAAAGTTGGAGAGCAGACATTAGTAGCAGGCACTGATTATACATTAGTAAGCGTGAATGATGATGAGAATAAGACTGATGGTAGTGCAATAACATTACCAGCAGCAGAAAATCAGAAAGTACGAGTAAGATTTTCTCCTAACTACATTGGATCAAAGAATGAACATGCTGGTGAGACTGTAACAGTAGAAGTAAAGGCACAGATTACAGATGCTGATACTTTTGTAAACAAAGCGTCAAGTGACAAGGGAAACAATGTACCAGAAGAAAAGGGTAATTTAGGTTCTATTACAATCAACAAATACGATGAAAATTATGGTAAGGTAAACGTTACTAGTAAACTCTTAGCAGGTGCAGAGTTCAGTATTGCACAGAATGGAAATACAATTCAGTTTGTACATGTTGAGGAAAAAGACGGAAAGTCTATTTATAAAAAAGCAACTGAAGAAGAAATTGCAAATAAAGATATTACTAAAGTAACAAATATTGTAGCAAAAGATGGTGTAGTAGTAGCAAAAGGACTTGATGATGGAACATATCAGATTGTCGAGGAAAAAGCTCCAGCTGGATATTCTGTAGTGGAAGTACCAGATACAACAATTGCTAACGGAGATAATCCAGCGGTTACAGTAAATGTATCAGATACAAAACTTGGTCAGCTTCCACATACAGGTGGCATGGGAACATACCTCTTCACTATCATCGGTGTTGTAGTTATGGCTGGTGCTGCTGGTGCTTTCTTCATCAGCCGCAGAAAAGGATCTGAGGAGTAATCGTTTGATTGCCGGATCGATTCAATTCAAAAATTATTTATAAGCAACGACAAAGCAAGTATTAAAACAGAATAGTTTCTGATTATTCTGTTGAAAAAATCATTACCGCCCGGCCCCTTCGGGGGCCGGATGGTAATACAACAGTATGGAGAAACCTATGAGAAAGAATAAGAAGAAAAATTATATTGGACTTGGTTTGCTGTTTCTGATAGGGTTGTCCATACTGCTGTATCCAATGGTCAGTGATGCCTGGAACCGGTACAGGGACAGCCTGCTGATCAGTAATTATAGCAGCAGTGTTTCTTCGGATGATAATTCGGAGAAGATTGACAGCATGTGGAAGGCAGCACAGGAGTATAACGAACAGATCAAGCAGGAAAGTGTGCCGGATGCCTTTTCCGTGAGGGATGGCCAGACGGACAGTACATATGAGTCTCTTCTGAACCTGAATGGTGATGGAATGATGGGGTATGTGGAGATTCCTGTGATCGATGTGAGCATTCCAATCTATCATTACACGACAGATGAGTCTCTGGAGAAAGGTGCCGGTCATTTGTTCGGCAGCAGTCTTCCGGTTGGCGGCAAGAGTACCCATTGTATTTTGTCGGCACACAGAGGACTTCCAAGTGCGAAACTTTTTACAGATCTGAATCTTGTGGAAGAGGGAGATGTTTTTTACCTGCATGTGCTGGGTAAGACTCTTGCCTACGAGGTGGATCAGATTCTTACCGTTCTTCCGGAGCAGACAGAGTCTCTGGGTATCACGGATGGGGATGATTATGTAACGTTGGTTACGTGTACGCCTTATGCGGTGAATACGCACAGACTTCTGGTGAGGGGACACAGAGTTCCGATGAAGGCTGCGAAGGCGGTTCAGAAAACAGAGAAGAAGGTTACCGGAATCACCAATCCGACGCTTCCGATGCTTGCTCTCTGTGTTGTGATCGGAATTGTGATCGCGGTGATCCTGGTTGCCGGTATCAATTCTGTTCAGAACAAAAAACGACGCAGGAAATGATTTATGGCTAAAAAGAAAAAAAAGAAAAAGAGTAATGTTGTCCTGAACATTTTTATCGCCCTGGTGTTTCTGGCAGGTGCGGGTGTGTTCCTTTATCCTACGATCAGTGATATGTGGAACCAGTACCGTAACGCACAGCTGGTCAGTAAGTACGAGGAAGCGGTAACAGAGCTTTCGGACAATGACTATGACAGGCTGTGGAAAGAGGCGAAGGAGTATAATGCCGAGCATCCGGTGAATGCCATTGTAGATGCTTTTGAGGAAGAGGATACTTATGAGCTGAGTCATCCTTATGACAGAGTCCTGGATCCTAACGGTGACGGATTGATGGGCAGTATCGAGATCCCGAAGATCAAAGCAAAGCTGGCTATCTATCACGGACTGAGCAAGACCGTGCTGGAAAAGGGTGTGGGCCACGTGGAGGGCACCAGTCTTCCTATCGGAGGCAAGAGCACCCATGCGGTTCTGGCGGCGCATCGAGGTCTTCCTAACGCAAAGCTTTTTACAGATCTGGATCAGATGGAAAAGGGAGATATTTTTATCCTGCACATTCTTGGCAAGCATCTGGCCTACAAGGTGGATCAGATCAAGACGGTGCTTCCGGATGAGACCAGTGACCTGGATATTATCGAGGGTGAAGATCATGTGACTCTGATCACGTGTACCCCTTATGGAGTTAACACCCACAGGCTTCTTGTCCGGGGAGTGCGGACGAAATATGTGGTGGAAGATACAAAGAATGACGAAACGATACCGCAGAAGCTTGCTGTTGTGGATCCGAAGAGGGTTCTGGCCGGCGGCGCTGCAGTGCTTGTTGTTCTGATCCTGCTGATTTATCTGATCGTCCGTCATAGGGACAAAAAACGGAAAAAGAAGCAGCTTTCAGAAAGGAAAGAGGAGGCAGAGAGCGATGAAAAATAGAAGAAAGCAAGGGAAAATATTCCGGAGCCTTCTGGCTGTTCTGATGCTGACGGCTATGCTGGTCACGAGTGTTTTGCAGCCGGTTTTCGCCGGGGATTATGAAGCTGGAAAAACAGGTAATCTGACGTTGACGGTTCAGCAGGCGGATGAGGAGGGCAACCAGACTCCGTTGCCGAATGTAGGGCTGACAATCTATAAGGTTGGCAGTGTGAATTTTGATGGCAATGTGCATTTCGTGCTGGATGAGGCACTGGCTGCCGCAGCGATCGATTTTGATTCCATCACGACGGCTGACGGCTGGTATGAAGCAGCAGGGCAGCTGGCAGATATGATCAGCAGCGGAAGTGTGGATGTGTGGAGCAAGTTGGAGAAGTCTGATGCAGAGGGTAATATTACTGTTACCGATCTGGCTGAGGGTATGTACCTGGTGGTGCAGACAGATGGAAACAGTGATGTTAGTGGTGTTACGGTTTCACCGATGCTGATCTCCGTTCCTTTTGCAGATCAGGAGCAGGGATGGATGTACGATGTACAGGCTTATCCGAAGTCTGTAAGTAATCCGCCGAAGCATACACAGATCCAGGTTACGAAGAGGATCTATAATGTTGATGATAACGGGAATGTGATTCCTCTGGAAACGAAGGAGGATGTAACTTATAAGGTTGGCGTTTTTTCGGATCAGGAAGGTACGATCCCGTTCCGTGATGATTATTTACAGGATATCCATATCAATGGTGCTTCCAGTGGTACAGCTACATGGACGGATGTTCCGGATGGCACCTATTATGTATTTGAGCTGGATGAGGATGGAAAGCTTCTTCAGCAGAATACGGAGATCAAGGTGGATGATGAGAATCTTTACTACTACAATGTAACGAAGCCGAATGGTGAGAGTGAAGAGAAGTCCAATCAGGTTGTGATCGGTGGAGATAGTGGTGCTACTGAGGCAGTGGCTTATGTAAATAATTATTATACAAAGCTTCCCGATATATTCAGCCGTAACGGATATATCAACATTAAGAAGAATGTGATGATCGATGGTGTTGCTTCTACTGTGGATGATACGTTCTATGCTGGTTTGTTCTCCTCTGAGAGTAACGGTGAGCTGACGCTTAAGAAGGTAGTGACTCTGAAACAGAATGATAGTGTTCAGGTAATAGTGGATCTTCCAATGGATCAGGAGATCAACAGTGTTACTTATACTGTTCTGGAGACGGATAAGGATGGAAATCCGGTTGATGATGATACCTTTAAGTATACAGTTACCGGTCAGGGTGAGGTTACACTGAATAATGATAACCGATATACTGTAACAAAGGAGATCACCAACAGTCTTTCTTCCGAGCCGACACCGATTCCGACTGTTACACCTGGTGGAAATCATGGTGGAAATGATCGGATCACTCCGATCCCGAATAACGGCACAGCGGGCGGAACTGCTCCGAACGATACCAGCGGTACAGCAAGACGTTCTGTAAAGACCGGCGATGATACACCGATCGGCGTATGGGTTGGAATCCTTGCAGCAGCGATCATTGTTGGTGGTGGTGCAGCTTATGGAGTTAAGAGAAAGAAGAAAAAATAAATAACGGATCATTCTGAAGGATGATCGATGGAAGAACCGGGCGATGTGGATGCCCGGTTCTTTTTTTGGAATATTTACGTATTGGGGATGAAAAAGCAGCGGGTGATATTTTTTATCGAAAATTGCTCTTGACATTTTGGTATGATAAGTATATTGTATGTGTTGCAGTAAATTTCATAAAAGATAGCCTTTTATTCAGAGTGGTGGAGATACAAAGGATCTGTGAAGCCACGGCAACCCCGGATAACCCAGGAAGGTGCCAACCTGAGCGAGCAATCGAACAATAAGAGGATTGTTTACAGAATTTAAACAGTCCGGATTGTACGGGCTGTTTTTTATGTATATAACCATTGTTTTATTACAAAAGGAGAAGATCATGGAGAAAATTTTATTTACATCTGAATCTGTAACTGAGGGTCATCCTGACAAGGTCTGCGACTCTATTTCCGATGCGATCCTTGATGCTATGATGGCACAGGATCCGATGAGCCGTGTTGCCTGCGAGACTGCTACTACAACAGGTCTTGTACTTGTTATGGGTGAGATCACAACCAAGGCTAATGTTGATATCCAGAAGATCGTTCGTGATACTATCCGTGAGATCGGATATGATAATGCGGATTATGGCTTTGACGCAGATACCTGTGCGGTTATCACATCACTTGACAAGCAGTCCACAGATATCGCTATGGGTGTTGACAAGGCTCTTGAGCAGAAAGAGGACGATATGAATGAGGACGAGCTGGATTCCATCGGTGCCGGTGACCAGGGTCTTCAGTTTGGTTATGCTTCCAATGAGACTGAGGAGTATATGCCATATGCCATCAACATGGCTCACAAGCTTGCTCAGCAGCTGACAAAGGTTCGTAAGGACGGCACTCTGAAATATTTAAGACCAGATGGAAAGACTCAGGTTACTGTTGAGTATGATGAGGCCGGCAAGCCGAAGAGAATCGATGCTGTTGTATGCTCTACACAGCATGATCCGGATGTTACTCAGGAGCAGATCCATGAGGATATTAAGAAGTATGTTTTTGATGCGATCATTCCGGCTGATATGGTTGATGCGGATACGAAGTATTTCATCAATCCGACAGGTCGTTTTGTTATCGGCGGACCTCACGGTGACAGTGGTCTGACAGGTCGTAAGATCATCGTTGATACCTACGGCGGAACAGGACGTCACGGCGGCGGTGCTTTCTCCGGTAAGGATTGCACAAAGGTTGACCGTTCTGCTGCTTATGCTGCACGTTATGTTGCAAAGAACATTGTTGCAGCCGGTCTTGCTGACAAGTGTGAGATCCAGCTTTCCTATGCGATCGGTGTTGCGCATCCGACTTCTGTCAGTGTGAATACCTTCGGAACAGGTAAGCTTTCTGAGACTAAGCTTGTTGAGATCGTTCGTGAGAATTTTGATCTTCGTCCGGCTGGTATCATCAAGATGCTTGACCTTCGCCGTCCGATCTACAAGCAGACTGCTGCTTATGGTCATTTTGGCCGTACAGATGTTGATCTTCCATGGGAGCATCTGGACAAGGTTGAGACTCTGAAGAAGTATCTGTAAGAGAGTCAAAAAAAATATTTATATATCCTTTTGGCAGGAATATTGATTTTAAGAAATGCATATGATATAATGCCATTAGGCAAAAGAGATAGTAATAGTTCCAAAAGAACAAAGAGTGAAGCCCCCGGTAGTGCCAATACCGGGGGCTTCTTCTAATTTTTTATAGTGGACAAGAAACCACTAGGTTAGCGTTGTCCTACTTGTTGCCGTCTAGCCATTTGCAAACGTAATAGGCAGTTATGTTTGCCATGCAGGAAACAAGAAAAGAGATAATAATTTCCAAAAGAACTCACCTCCTCCCGTTGCCGGGTATCGGGTGGACAACAAAAATATGATAGCATAGTTTAGAACAAAATGGAATAATACTGATGCTGGAAGATGGGGTTTTTTATAGAAAATTTAGAGATAGGGAATATAGTTTATGTTATAATACGTGTATGTGAATGTGTGAATTTATAAAGGATGGAGATACAGATGAAGTTAAAAACACGTATTATTGTGGGCTTCGTTGCGATCATCCTGCTGCCGCTGCTTCTTTTTTCCGCAAGTCTGTACGGGTTCAGCCAGACGCAGGCGAAGCATGTGCAGGAGAGCAGCAGCCAGGATTCGGATTCCAGCCAGATGGTCTATGATATTTCGCTGCCGCAGTCTTCCAGCAGCCAGGTGAAGCTGATGGCCAAGGATATGATCCTGACCGCAACGATCATCCTTGTTTTTACCGCGTTGTCCGTAGGGCTGTGGATCTATCGGAGCATTGCGGTTCCGCTGGTGAAGCTTAAGAAGGCTACCAAGAACATCAAGGAGGGGAATCTGGATTTTGTGCTGGAGGTTGAGGGGAATGATGAATTTTCCCAGCTTTGCCAGGATTTTGAGGAGATGCGTAAGCGTCTGAAGGAGTCCACGGAAGAGAAGATCCTGATGGATAAGGAGAATAAGGAGCTGATCAGCAATATTTCCCATGATCTGAAGACGCCGATCACTGCGGTGAAGGGTTATGTGGAGGGAATCATGGATGGTGTGGCGGATACGCCGGAGAAGATGGACCGGTATGTGCGTACCATTTATAATAAGACCAATGAGATGGATCATCTGATCAATGAGCTGACCTTTTATTCCAAGATCGATACCAACCGTATTCCGTATACGTTCAGCAAGCTGAATGTGGAGGATTATTTTTCGGATTGTGCGGAGGAGCTTGGGCTTGAGATGGAGACCAGGGGGATCGAGCTTGTGTATGCCAATTATGTGGAGAAGGGTGTGCAGGTTATTGCGGATGGTGAGCAGATCCGCCGTGTGATCCATAATATCGTGAGTAATGCCATTAAGTATATGGAGAAGCCAAGGGGGATCATCCAGCTTCGTGTGAAGGATGTGGGTGATTTTATCCAGGTGGAGATCGAGGATAACGGCAAGGGGATTGCCGCCAAGGATCTGCCGTATATTTTTGACCGTTTTTACCGTACCGATGTTTCCAGAAATTCTTCCAAGGGAGGAAGCGGTATTGGACTTTCCATCGTAAAGAAGATCATGGAGGATCATGGTGGAAAGGTCTGGGCCACAAGCCGGCTGGGGATCGGAACGATCATGTATTTTGTTCTCAGAAAATATCAGGAGGTACCGCTAAATGAGTAGGATTTTGATCATAGAGGATGAGGAAGCGATCGCGGATCTGGAGAAGGATTATCTGGAGCTTTCGGGGTTTGAGGTGGAGATCGAGAACCGTGGTGATACGGGGCTTGTTCGTGCCATGAAGGAGGAGTTTGATCTGATCATCCTGGATCTGATGCTTCCGGAGGTGGACGGCTTCGATATCTGCCGGCAGGTCCGTGAGGAGAAGAATACGCCGATCATTATGGTTTCGGCCAAGAAGGATGATATCGATAAGATCCGCGGACTGGGTCTTGGTGCGGATGATTATATGACCAAGCCGTTCAGCCCAAGTGAGCTGGTTGCACGTGTGAAGGCGCATATGGAGCGTTATAACCGGCTGGTTGGTTCCAATGTGCATAAGAATGATGTGATCGAGATCCGTGGTATTAAGATCGATAAGACGGCCAGGCGTGTGTGGGTCAATGGTGAGGAGACGACGTTTACTACCAAGGAGTTTGATCTTCTGACTTTTCTGGCTGAGAATCCGAACAGGGTTTTTACAAAGGAGGAGCTTTTCCGGGAGATCTGGGATATGGAGTCTGTGGGTGATATCGCTACGGTTACGGTGCATATCAAGAAGATCCGTGAAAAGATCGAGTTTAATACGGCCAAGCCGCAGTATATTGAGACGATCTGGGGTGTGGGGTACCGGTTTAAGGTGTGAGCCTGCGGGGAAGGCTTCGGATGGAGCTGCTGCAGGTGTATGAGTGCAGATCGGAATGATGGTGTATGATCTGTCGGGTGCTTTTGAGAGGAGTGGAGATATGCCGCTGTTGAGGGAAAGAATTTATACGATAGAGGATATTTATGCTTTGCCGGAGGGTGAAAGAGCGGAACTGATCGATGGACATATTTATTATATGGCGCCGCCGAATACGATGCATCAGAGGATTTCAAGTATTTTGTCCAGAAAGATAGGTAACTATATAGATTCTAACAAGGGCAAATGTGAGGTGTTTGCCGCACCGTTTGCGGTGTATCTGGATGAGAAGACGAATACTTATGTGGAACCGGATGTTTCTGTTATCTGTGATCCGGATAAGCTGGATGACAGGGGATGTAAGGGGGCTCCGGACTGGATCATCGAGATCGTTTCTCCGGCGAGCAGGCGTATGGATTATTATACCAAGCTGTTTAAATACAGGACTGCCGGTGTGAGAGAGTACTGGATCGTGGATCCTGTGAAGAAGCTGGTAATGGTGTATGATTTTGAAAATGAGGATACGGAGCAGTATACATTTCAGGATTCGATCAAGGTGGGGATCTATGAGGAGCTGAGGATCGATTTTGCTGAGATGTGATAAAAATGGAGGGGAATATCGTCTGGTGATAGCCCCTCCTTGTTTTTAGGATGAAAAGGACGAATTATGGAAGACAGATTATACAAGAAACTGGAAGCGTACGGTAAGAGTGATTTTTATCCGTTTCATATGCCGGGGCATAAGAGGAATCCGCTGGCTGTGGAGGGGGATTTTCCGGTGGAGAGGGATATTACGGAGATTGACGGGTTTGATAACCTGCATCATGCTGAGGATATTTTGAAAAGGGCCCAGGAGGATGTCGCACGGCTTTATGGTGTGCCGGAGAGTTTTTACAGTATTAATGGAAGCTCCGGGGCGATCCTGGCGGCGGTGTCTGCGGCTGTGGATAAGGGGGGACAGATCCTGGTGGCAAGGAACTGCCATAAGGCGGTTTACCATGCGATTTATCTGCGGGAGCTGAGTGCCACGTATATTTATCCACAAGAGGATCCGAAATTGGGGATAAACGGAGGGATTTCACCCGGCCGTGTGGAAATGTATCTGGCGGAAAATCCGGAGATCCAGGCGGTGCTGATCACTTCGCCGACTTATGACGGGATCGTGTCGGATGTGGCGAGGATCGCGGAGATCGCGCATCACTATGGTGTGCCGCTGATCGTGGATGAGGCTCACGGGGCGCATTTTCGGTTTTCGGATTATTTTCCGGTGTCTGCGGCGCAGCTTGGTGCGGATGTGGTGATCAACAGTGTGCATAAGACGCTGCCCTGTCTGACCCAGACGGGGGTGATCCACCTGTGCAGTGATCGTGTGAGCCGGGAAAAACTGAAGCGTTTTCTGGGAATCTATCAGAGCAGCAGTCCTTCTTATATTCTTATGAGCAGCATTGATGCGTGCATGGATAAGCTGGAGCGTGAGGGGGATGAGATGTTCCGTGTGTTTACGGAGAATCTGGAAAAAGCACGCAGGCGTCTTTCCGAGTGTAAGTATATCCGGCTGGTAACGCCGCAGGCCTGTGAGTGCCAGAGAGTTTTTGATTTTGACAGATCCAAGATATTGCTTTCTACTGTGAACAGTTCGCTGAACGGCCGGGAGCTGCACAAGATCCTCCGGAGAGAGTTTCATCTGGAAATGGAGATGGAGGCGGAGAATTATGTGCTGGCGCTGGCGGCTGTGGGTGATACGGCGGAGGGTTTTGAGCGGCTTTGTGATGCTATTGAAGAGATCGACCGCCGTGAATCGTTAAAATACAGAGAAGAGGCTGTGGAGAAGGAGCCTTTGAAAAACGGAAAAATGAAGCAGATCATGCGGATCTCCCAGGCTATGGATGCGGAGAGTGAGCGGTGTCCGCTGGATGAGTGTATCGGACGTACGTCCGGGGAGTTTGCGTATCTTTATCCGCCGGGGATCCCGCTGATCGTTCCGGGGGAACAGATTTCTGGACATTTCGTAAAAAATGTGAGAAGATACCTGGAACAGGGCTTTGAGGTCCAGGGCCTGAGCGACCAGACCAGTGAGACGGTGTGTGTTGTGAGAAATGAGATGTGAGGTGCGTGGCAGCAGACGGATCTGTGTATTACGGATCAGAGCGTGTATAGTAACGCATATGCAGCAGAGGAGACATATGGGAAAGATTTTTTACATTATGGGAAAAAGCTCTTCCGGTAAGGACAGTATTTACAGAAAGCTGGAGGGGAATCAGGAGCTGGGGCTTAAGCGGCTTGTGATCTATACTACCCGTCCGATCCGGGATGGAGAGGAGAACGGAAGAGAATATTTTTTTGCAGATGAGAATAAACTGAAGGAGTTCCGAAGAAACGGGAAGCTGATCGAGGCGCGTACTTATCAGACGGTTTACGGGCCGTGGACATATTTTACTGCGGATGACGGGCAGGTGTCTGTGGGTAATGACAGCTATCTGGGGATCGGTACACTGGAGTCTTTTGTGAGGCTCCGGGAGTATTACGGCAATGAAGTGATGTGGCCTATTTATATAGAGGTGGAAGACGGAGAGCGTCTGGAGCGTGCGCTTGCCAGGGAGAAGACCCAGGAGGTGCCGAAGTACGAGGAGATGTGCAGGCGTTTTCTTGCAGACCAGAATGATTTTTCCGAGGAAAATATTCTTAAAGCAGGTATATGGAAGCGTTTTGAGAATCATAATCTGGATGAATGTGTGAAGGAGATCGTAAATTATATAAAATCTGTACAATAAGGAAAAATAGTTTTTTTTATACAGAAGATTATGTTATAATTAGTTGAAAGATGTCCGCCGGGTATAACGGAGGGCACAAAAGGCAGAAAGAGGTGATTCTTATGGCAGGATTTCATGACATCATCGGCCATGACGATATAATCAGGCATTTGAAGAATGCGATAGAGACAGGGAAGGTATCCCACTCTTATATTTTTACAGGGGAAGCCGGTTCCGGCAAGAAGCTTCTTGCGGGGACTTTTGCGGCAGCGCTGCAGTGTGAATCGGGAGAGTCTGAACCGTGTATGACTTGTGATTCCTGTAAGAAGGTGATCGGCAAGAATCATCCGGATATCATTACAGTAATTCATGAGAAGCCTGGAAGCATCAGCATTGACGAGGTGCGTGACCAGGTTGTGCGTGATGTGGATATCAAGCCGTACTGCAGTCCGTATAAGATCTATATCATTCCGGATGCGGAGATGATGACGGTGCAGGCGCAGAATGCCATTTTGAAAACTATCGAGGAACCGCCGGAATATGCGGTGATCATGCTGCTGACAAGCAATATCGACAGTCTTCTTCCTACGATCCGTTCCAGATGTGTGCGTCTGGATCTGAAGGTGGTGGATGACAGTCTTGTGAAGGAATATCTGATGGAGCATCTTCAGGTGCCGGATTATCAGGCTGAGATCGATGCGTCTTATGCGCAGGGCAGTATCGGCAAGGCGAAGGAGGCTGCGACTTCTCAGGAGTTTGCAGATATGACTGCCAATGCCCTGAAGATTTTGAAATATGCCAATTCCATGGAGGTTTATGAGCTGACAGAGGCGATCAAGACTTTGACTGCTGATAAGAATAATATCAATGATTATCTGGATATTTTCCAGTTCTGGTTCCGCGATGTTCTGATGTTTAAGGCAACAAGGGAAATTGACAACCTGGTTTTTAAACAGGAGATTAATTTTATCAGAGAGCAGGCCAGCGAGCGTTCTTATGAGAATATCGAAAAAATCCTTGAGGCACTGGAGAAGACGAAGGTGCGTCTCCGTGCCAATGTTAATCTCGAACTTGCCCTGGAGCTCCTGTTCCTGACAATTAGGGAGAAATAGAATGGAAAAGGTAGTTGGAGTCAGATTTCGTAACGTTGGTAAGATTTATTATTTTAATCCTAAGAATTATAAGGTGAAGGTCGGCGATCATGTGATCGTGGAGACTGCCCGTGGTGTGGAGTATGGCCGTGTTGTCCTGGAGCCGCGCAGCGTGAAGGAGGACGAGGTGGTCCATCCGCTGAAGGAGGTTCTCCGTGTTGCAACGAAGGAGGACGAGGATCATGAGGCTGAGAACCGCCAGAAGGAGAAAGAGGCTTTTAAGATCTGTAAGAAGAAGATCCGTGAGCATGAGCTTGATATGAAGCTGATCGATGCGGAGTATACCTTTGATAATAACAAGGTGCTGTTTTATTTTACAGCGGATGGCCGTATTGATTTCCGGCAGCTGGTTAAGGATCTGGCGTCTGTGTTTAAGACCAGGATCGAGCTTCGTCAGATCGGTGTCCGTGATGAGACGAAGATCCTTGGCGGTATTGGTATCTGTGGAAGGACGCTTTGCTGTCATACGTATCTTTCGGAGTTTGCGCCGGTTTCCATCAAGATGGCGAAGGAGCAGAATCTTTCTCTGAACCAGACGAAGATTTCTGGTGTCTGTGGTCGTCTGATGTGCTGTCTGAAGAATGAGCAGGAGACTTATGAGGAGCTGAACCGGAATCTTCCGGGTATCGGTGATATGGTAACGACGCCGCAGGGTGTTTCGGGTACGGTCCAGAGTGTGAATGTTCTCAGGCAGATGGTTAAGATCGTGGTTGAGGTGAATGACGAGAAGGAGATCCAGGAGTTTCCGGTCCGTGATCTGAGGTTCCGCCCTAAGAGAAAAAAGGGTAAGGGTGGTTCTGCTGACCACGAGGAGAAAGAGGTTAAAAAGGGAGATTCGAAGCCGAATGAGAAGTGATCTGGTTTATTGCGGTGAGCGTGTGGATGATCTTCAGAATGGGTTGTTTGTGATCCAGGATCCGAAGAAGTTTTGCTTTGGGATGGATGCGGTTCTGTTGTCTGGCTTTGCCCGGGTGAAGAGGGGTGAGGTTGCGCTGGATATGGGGACCGGTACGGGGATCATTCCGATCTTGCTTTCTGATCGTACGGACGGGGAGCATTTCACGGGGCTGGAGATCCAGCATGAGTGTGCGGAGATGGCTGACCGTAGTGTGAGGTATAATGGTCTTGAGGACAGGGTTCGGATCGTTGAGGGTGATATCAGGGAGGCTGCCGGGATTTTTGGGGCGGCTTCTTTTGATGTGGTGACGTGTAATCCGCCGTATATGATCGGGCAGCATGGGTTGACGAATCCGCATCTTCCGAAGGCGATCGCGAGGCATGAGATTTTGTGTTCGTTTGATGATGTGGCTTGTCAGGCTGCCCGGGTCCTGAAGGACCGGGGGCGGTTTTTTTCTGGTGCACAGGCCGTTTCGACTGGTGGAGCTGATGGCGACTTTGACGAAGTATAAGCTGGAGCCTAAGAGGATGCAGCTGGTGTATCCTTTTATTGATAAGGAGCCGAATATGGTGTTGATCGAGGCTTGTAAGGGCGGGAATTCCAGAATCCGGGTTGAGCGGCCGCTGGTGGTTTATGAGCGGCCTGGGGTTTATACGGAGGATGTTTTGGAGTTGTATCGGATGGTGTGAATGTTGTGATGTTGTGGCTTAGGGTGGCTGCCTGGTTGGTTGTTTGGTTGTGAGAGATTGGGGTGGCTGCTCGGGAGGTTTTGGGCCATCGGCGCTGCGCTGGATGGCTGAGTGGTAGTGGTGGCTGTGGTACTTCGGTTGGTGAAGGGACGGCGAGGGGAGGCAGGCTGCTGGTGGTGACACGCTGCGCCCCCTGCTCGGCTGCGGCGCCGGTTTGCTGCCATTCGCGCAAACTCGCTTCGCTCAAACAGTGCGCTCGGTGGCAGCAGCTATCCTCACCTCGCTGACGGGGGCTCCGCTAACGTCACCACCAGCAGCCTGCCTCCCCTCGCCTGAGATTCAAAGCGAGAGATCGCAACGCATAGTGCGCTGAGTATCGAAGCATACAGACACCTTGCCAGAAGTGAATCACTGAGAAAGTGAAGAAATAAAACAACATCGGCACAGCGTAGTGCGCTGAGTATCGAAGAATACAGACACCTTGCCAGAAGTGAATCACAGAGAAAGTGAAGAAATAAAACAACATCGGCACAGCGTAGTGCGCTGAATACCGAAGCATACAGACACAAGTCAACAAATAAGAACAACGAATCCCTTGCACTACTTAAAAAAAGCCCAAGGGGTGTGCAGAGGGGGCGCGGCTTTGCGGCCCCTTTGCGGTTTTCAAAGTTCCCAAACTTAAACAACCCCCCGCGGTCAAGCGGAATAACCCCCACGGTCAAGCGGAATATCCCCCGCGGTCAAGCGAAACAACTCCCCCACGGCCAAGTGGAAAAAACTCCCCGCGGTCAAGCGAGAAAAGAGGAAAATATGAAACAAAACGGAAAACTATACTTATGCGCCACCCCCATAGGAAACCTCGAAGACATCACCCTTCGAGTACTAAGAACCCTTCGGGAAGTGGACTTAATCGCTGCGGAGGATACCCGCAACAGCATAAAACTTCTGAATCATTTTGATATAAAAACCCCCATGACCAGCTACCACGAATACAATAAGATCGATAAGGGCCATGTCCTCGTGGAAAAGCTGCTGGCGGGTACAAACATTGCGTTGATCACAGATGCAGGTACTCCGGGTATCTCAGACCCCGGGGAGGAGCTTGCCGCCATGTGTTATGAAGCCGGAATTGAAGTGACTTCACTTCCGGGTCCTGCTGCCTGTATCACTGCTCTGACTTTGTCAGGCCTGCATACCAGGCGTTTTGCTTTCGAGGCTTTTCTTCCGGCGGATAAGAAAGAACGAAAAACGATCCTGGAGGAGCTTTCCTGTGAAACCAGGACTATTATCCTGTATGAGGCACCTCACAGGCTTGTACGGACTCTTGGTGAGCTCAGAGAGGCGCTTGGCAACCGCCGGATGACTCTTTGCAGAGAGCTGACCAAGAAGCATGAGACGGCATTCCGGACTACGATCGATGATCTGATGGATTTTTATAAAGATGAGAAGCCGCTGGGTGAGTGTGTTCTTGTGATCGAGGGCAGGAGCCGCAGTGAGATGGAGGCGGAGAAGCGTGCTTCCTGGGAGGAGATTTCCATTGCGGAGCATGTGGCGATGTATGAGCAGCAGGGGAATTCCAGGAAGGATGCCATGAAGCTTGCTGCCAAGGATCGTGGTGTTTCCAAGCGGGATATTTATAAGGCGCTTCTGGATGGAGAAGATTCTGCTGAATGATCAGGTGTAATTGTGGTACGGATCGTAGGTAACGTGATCGTGGATGATTGAATAAGCTGCATACTGTGACCAAGGATTTTTGGGAACGTATGTGGCTTTTTTTTGTGGTAATAAAAAGTACTGTGCGGATTTTGTCGAAATGATTTGCTTGCAGTATAGACCATATTGTGCTGTATTTTGAGATTGCATTTAATAAGATACTTTTTTGCCTGTATTTCCTATGATTTTGCGTGGAAATACAGGCTTTTTTGTGCTATAATAAACTCTGTATTCGTATGTAAAAAATATTTATTTTACAGGTATAAATGACACTTCCGGAGCGGGTTTGAGAATTGCTTTCTGCAAAATGAAAATACAGTATTTCCTGAAATTAAAAGATCAGTTTATCTTGTTCAGGATTTGATGTAATGATTTCTGAAGCTGCTATGGTTCTGCAGAAATGAATTTTCAAACACGTCCGGACGACAAGAACAGGAGGAATGACATGGGCGCAGAGAATACAGAATACGGCGCGGATCAGATCCAGATCCTGGAAGGACTGGAAGCCGTACGTAAGAGGCCTGGAATGTATATCGGAAGTACCTCCAGCCGTGGACTTCATCATCTCGTATATGAGATCGTGGATAACGCAGTCGATGAAGCACTGGCTGGTTTTTGTACGGAGATCCATGTAGATATCAATCCGGATAATTCCATTACAGTTACAGATAATGGTCGTGGTATTCCGGTTGGTATCAATCATAAGGCAGGTATTCCGGCAGTTGAGGTTGTATTTACCATTCTTCACGCAGGCGGTAAGTTCGGCGGTGGAGGATATAAGGTTTCCGGTGGTCTTCACGGTGTTGGTGCATCTGTTGTAAATGCACTTTCCGAATGGCTGGAGGTTACCATCTACCGAGAGGGTAAGGAATACAAACAGAGATATGAGCGTGGCAAGACTATGTACCCGCTGAAGGTGGTAGGTGACTGTGATCCGGGGCTTTCAGGAACGAAGGTTTATTTCCTTCCAGACAAGGAGATCTTTGAGGAGACTGTTTATGATTATGATATCCTGAAACAGAGACTTCGTGAGATGGCTTTCCTGACTAAGGGTCTTCGTATCGTTCTGGAGGATAAGAGAGAGGGACAGGAGCGCGAGAAGGTATTCCACTATGAGGGTGGTATCCGTGAGTTTGTAAGCTACCTGAACAGAAGCAAGGAGGCTCTTTACCCGGAGATCATTTACTGTGAGGGTGAGAAGGACGGCGTGTCTGTAGAGGTTGCGCTGCAGCATAATGACTCCTATACAGAGAACACCTATGGCTTTGTAAACAATATCAATACACCGGAGGGCGGTACACACATTACCGGTTTCCGTAATGCGATCACCAATACATTTAATGATTATGCACGTAAGAACAAGCTTCTCAAGGACAGTGAGCCGAACTTAAGCGGTGATGATATCCGTGAGGGCTTGACTGCGATCGTCAGTGTTAAGATCGAGAATCCGCAGTTTGAGGGTCAGACCAAGCAGAAGCTTGGAAACAGTGAGGCAAGAGGTGCGGTAGACAGTGTTGTAAGTAAACAGCTGGAGATTTTCCTGGAGCAGAATCCTGCAGTTGCCAAGGCTACCGTTGAGAAATCTGTTCTTGCACAGAGAGCCAGAGAGGCAGCCAGAAAGGCCCGTGACCTTACAAGAAGAAAATCCGCACTGGACAGTATGTCACTTCCTGGAAAGCTTGCAGACTGTTCTGACAAGAATCCGGAGAACTGTGAGATCTATATCGTAGAGGGAGATTCCGCGGGCGGTTCTGCCAAGACAGCGAGAAACCGTGCCACACAGGCAATCCTTCCGCTGCGTGGTAAGATCCTGAATGTTGAGAAGGCACGTCTGGATAAGATTTACGGAAACAAAGAGATCAAGGCAATGATCACTGCCTTCGGAACTGGAATCCATGAGGATTTTGATATTTCCAAGCTTCGTTATCACAAGATCATTATCATGACCGATGCCGATGTTGACGGTGCGCATATCGCAACACT
>ENA-OUQS01001004-OUQS01001004.1-human-metagenome-genome-assembly--contig:-NODE-1004-length-27198-cov-15.094021_pt1 | contig 27198 bp, 18 predicted proteins | sample MGYA00248463_ERZ548848 | MGnify/ENA primary metagenome ERZ548848 (study PRJEB26491, sample SAMN04978192) | human metagenome | host: Homo sapiens | study: EMG produced TPA metagenomics assembly of the... | reverse complement strand
GTTGTCCCGCCAGGAGTTTTTCATTTCCGAGGAGCGGATCATGTCCATTATCCGGCGCAAGTGCCGGGAGCTGAAGGACCTGGAGGTGAAGCCCGTCCCGAAAGTGAAGAAGCCCCGCCTGACAGCCGTCCAGCTCTCGCTCTTTACGGGAGAATAAACCTTGCCGCGCCTTCCTGCATGGCCGACTCGTCATGCAGCGTGAAGGAGTAAACCGTCTCGTACACCTTGATATTTCCGGGCATGGAATAGTCCCGGTTTTTCACCCTGACCAGCGGGCTGGCTTCTTCCGAACACTGGAAACCCTGGAGTATCCTGTACAGTTCCTTCGCCTTCAGCAGACGTTCTTTTGCTTTTTGATAGGTTCCGGAGGTGTAGTGGGTGTCATCGTAACAGTCGACGGCCAGGCGTATGGTAATGAGTGACTCGCTTTTCTGTACTCCGTATCCGAGGTCGTTCCAGTCCGATTCGGTATTTCCGATCAGCACACAGGGGAACGTGACCGGGTAGTGGTCCTCTTCCGCCCCCGCTTCAAGTTGCCCGTAATCCTCGTCTATGCAGGAGAGTTCCGGCATCATTCCGGCGATGCGTTCCATGATCGCGATGAATATTTCTTCCATATCCTTATAAGTTTAAAATGTTTCTGATTTCATTTTCTGTTTTTTTCGTTATCCTGTCGGACAGTTCTTTGCTTTCTCCGATGAACTGCCGTTGCGGTATTCGGATCCGGAGTTTTTTCTTTTTGGTGAGCGCCAGTCTTTTCCATTTCAGCGCCTCCGGGTTCTCCTGCGGTTCGTTACTTGCGGCAGAACCCTTCTTTTTGCCTTTTTTTTTGCCCGTAGCGGCTTTTTTAGCCTTGCCTGAAGCTTGGTAATACTTCGCCCATGCAAAGCGCCGCATTTGCGGCGTAACGGTCGGATGCACTTCTCCTCCCCAGTTGTGGAGGGGTGCGTACATGAGGTCGTCTGCCACTCTCACGCGGTAGTCCGCCGGCACGTACTTGACGGAGCTGAAGAGGTGGTTCCTTCCTGAGAGTAATGTCCCGTACTGTCCGGCCGCATCGGTCCGCCCTGAGGACAGCCTTTTCGCTTTCGGCCACGGGTGTAGCCCTCCGTTTACGAAACCTTCCCGGCGGAAGTTGTCCTGGAAATGGTCCTTTGCCATTCGTCCGGCGATGACCGGCATCTTCCGTTTCATCAGGTCATCCAACTCTTTGCGCTTGGCTTTTATCAGCTTTGAATATTCTTTTATGTCCATAAATGACTGATTTAAAAAATAATTTTATACTTTTGCAGACAAGGCGTTTTATGTGCCTTTTTGCGTTATGAATATACCCGAACAAGTAAAGAACGAGGCCCGGTGGCTCATAGAACAGTACGGCGATTCCTTCGATTACCTTGGTAATCATGAAGGGGCGGACTATTTTTTGTACAAGTTCCCTGAAGATGTAACGACCGGCTTCCCGTTTGTTTTCCGGTATGGTGACGGTCAGGTCATGACATACTCCGATTTTGAAGCCCTTGATCTCATCAACCTACTTATCAAAGATTTCGATGAAGTCGGTGTTGAATAGCTTGTTGTCTATTCTCATTATTCCCCTGCAATAATGCGGATTCGCCTGTCCACTTTCGCACAAGTATCTTACATCTTTCCATTCATTGACGGAACCTTTGGAATTGTCATGCTGCGGTTCGATGTAACGCAATTCTCCATCGTTAAACCGTTGTAAGATCGTTGCATGTCCCCCTCCGGATTTCCATCCTATACTCAGCTCGTAAACTCCCTCATCCTTGCAGGTTTCTTCAAAAAATTCCCGATACCGTTTAGGAGTCATTTTCATATATTGTTTTGATGCCATCCAGCCGGTGATGCTCGTGTGTTTTGCTTGTGTGCCATCTATGTTTTTCCACACTTCCCACGCGTTTGTCCCCCTGCTCAGATAGTCCAGTTTGGATCCTGGCGTGTTACCCTTTGCTGTAATGTCAAACCCTTTTAATCTTAAGGCATAGGCTGGCGCACAAGTCTGGCAGTTGATTCCATATTGTCTGTCGGCAGGTTTGAAATCCGGATTCTTTGAGAATTTGTTTCCCTGTTTGTCCTGGTATAATCCTTGAGGGTCCGGGATGAATCGTTCCTTATGCTTCGGGTTGGCGTTCTGTTTGTCCGCTTCCTCTACTGTCATGGGTTTCCCTTTGGTGATTCCAAGTGTTTTTTCCATTTGCAGGTTGTGTCTGGCTATGGCTTCTTTCTCTTCCAGTGTCAGGTTGTCCGGCATTTCCGCTATCATTTCCTTGATACGCAGTGTCAGTTTGTCCACTGTCTTCTTTGCTCCCCGGTGCGCATCCTTTTGATATGGATGCTTGTCCGAGAAAAGTTTTGCGTCCTTTCCCGGGTTGTTTTCCAGTCCGGGTTGCGGTTTGTTGTCCGGCCCGCTTCCCGGTACCGCTGTCGGCGCTTCATCCGTTGAGGAGAGCGTACACTTGCAGTTCCACCGGTCCCCCGGCCTGTGTTCGTTCCAGAACGGATCATCGACGGGGCGTATGGTTCCCCAGAACACGCGGTGGTCCGCTCCCGGGTGTACGGATGTCGAGGGCATCCATTTGAGGTTCGGCAGGATATCCTTCTCCCGCTCGAACTGTCTCCAGTCGGCCGCCTGATGCGCCCGTATGACTGCCGTGTCGTATTCGGTACGCAGCCAGTGGACCATCTGGTGGTTCGCTATGGGCATGACAAGTTTCAGCCACTGTTCAAACGGCCTTAAATTGCCGTTTTCGTCCAGCAGCAGCGCCGCCATGTCATTTTGTGCCCGGTGTACCTTGAACGCGGCAAATACGGCGTTGTTCGCACGTATTTCGCGGTAGAAGTCATAATCCGGATCATCGGCTTTCCGTGTCCCGAACCCCTTGTCGGTGGCGTTGTTCATCGTTTTCCACGTGGCCTCGAACAGGTTCTCCTCGATGTCGGTCATGGGATGGAACTCCTTGCCGTATATGTTCTTCAGGGCTTTCTTCAATACCTCCTCATCAAAAGAGAACACGTTCTCCACCTGCTTGTTTTCCAACCGGTAGAGGTCGTTCATCACCACTCTAAAGCTGCCCCGTCTTTCCCCGGGGCTTTCGCGAAAAAACGTTTCAGCCAGTTATACGCGTTTTTAAGGGCGTTTTTCTTCTCTTTGGGAGCTTCTTTGCCGGTTTCCGGTATCTCCTCCTCTTCATCCTCCCGTTCCCCGGTGGTTGCCGCTTTCTCTTTCGCCTTCTGTATTCCGGCCGCTCCGGCTTCCTGCCGTTTTTTCAGTTCGTTGTAGTCTGCCGGCTTCTCGATCCCGAATTCCTCGTACAGATAATCGTCTCCCACCGGCAGGCCGAAGTTCGTACGCAGCTGGGTGAGGATGCTCATCTTCTTCTCCGGTTCGATGACTTTCTTTTCCGGGTAGCAGAACTCGCCGCCGGTGGTGTCTATCCCGAGCATGGCGAATATGTCGGTCATGTTGTAGTTGAGCACGTCCAGGATGTCCTGCCGATCCGCCAGCGTGACCTTCTCCTCCACGTCCTTGTGGACGGTTCCGAGTGCCTGTGTTCCCTTGTCCGATGCCTCGGTGGTGAGCGTGTTCCCGAGGAACAGTTTCGATATCTCGCTGTTGCACCGTTCGCAGAGCTTGTCATACAGGTCGGAGCTTCCGGTCTTGTTCGCCGCTTCCCTGAGTTCCATCATTGTTTCCTGGGCGTGCACGAATACCGACATGCTTCCGGTACTTTCCGCATCCGCCAGCGCCCTCTGCCGTGCCTCGTCGTCATCCGTGGGATATGTGTATTCCCGGATAGGTGCGCCGAACACTTCCGCGAACTGCGCCCAGTCCGCCACGTCGTTCCGCTTGTATATCACCCATACGGCCGCCTTTGCGAGCATTCCGAGCTCTTCAGGTTCCCCGATGAAGAGCAGGTCGGGGTATTCGTCCCAGGATGTTCCGGTGGTGTCCGTCTGGTGGCGCAGTATGAGCCTGCGCACCGGATCCACATGCTTGCGCGGTATCCGGTCGTAGTTTACCCATTCCCCTTTGCGGTAGAACTGCACGAGCGTGAACCCCCAGAATTTCGCGTCCAGGATGTCGCCTATGAGGCGCCGGAACCACGGGGAGCGTATCTGTTCGTTTACCGCCTTGTCCGGCTTTCCGTTACGTCTGAACTCGATGACGGAGGAGAGCACGGCGTTTTTCCGTTTCTCGATGACACTTGTCAGGTGCGTGTCCATGAGAATGTCCTCATACAGGTCGTATAATCTGAACCTTCTGGAGTAATCCACGTTCTCGAAGGCCCGTATGGCCAGCATATAGTCCGCTATGTCTATGCCGAAGCGTTTGGGCTGTGTCAGTATGATGGTTGCGGGTCCTTTCTGCCCGGGCCTCGGCAGGTTTCCGCTTTTGGTTATCTTTCCGGCCCTTTTCTGTCTTTTGCTCATGTTACCAGTGGTTTACACGTTTACGGTTGCTTTTGATAAGGAAATTTGATTTTGCCGCCCTTGTCTTTTCGGGCAGCAGTGGCAGCCCGTCCACGGATATCTCCTTGGCCGCTACCGCCTTGAGCCATTCGACGGCCCTCTCGTAGCGTTCCTTGCGGATTCCCCTTATGTTCTGCGGGTTGTGTATGCTGACGATGTGGTAGATGGCTATGTCTATGGCCATCATCAGTACGAGCTGGCTCCGTCCGTCTCCGGTCTGGGTGAATATCCTGTCACAGTCATAGCGCTTGGAGAGGTAACACCGCATCTCTTCGATGGCGCGGTCCTCGCATATCTCCACGATGGCGTCGTCCTTCCTCGTGGTGGCCTCCAGTATGTCCCGGTGCATGCTCGCGTCGTAATCTGAAAGTTCTATAAATTTGCTCATTTGGTAAAGTATTAAAGTTTACAGTCTGTACTTGTTGTGCGCCCGCATCTTCCTTGTGGAGATGACGGCCGGCTTTTCGGTCTGGTGCGCCTTGCGGTCTATGATGCGGTTTCCCCCCTCCACGCAGTCGGGCCCGTCGGCCGGATACGTCAGCATGAGGTTGAAGAGGCTGAACTGGTCGGTGAGCAGCTTCATGTGCGGGTTGTCCTTTTCCGCCTCGTTGAAGATGAGGTTCCCTTCGCTGTTGAGGGGTTCCAGGTTCGTCTCGATACGTGTGGCCTTGTCCGTTTTCTTCTCCTCGTCCCCCTGGATGTAGAGGGATATCTTCCTTTGCCGGCGTATGCGCCTGATGATGGGCTGGAACACCTGCTGAAAAAAAGGGTCCTGCAACTTGTTGTTCTCCATGTAGCAGTACACGTTCGTTTTCCCGTTCACGAATTCCAGCAGTCTGATGTACCATTCGATAAACGTGGCGTTTGTCTCCCTTCCGAGGAACCCCTTGATGACGTAGAGCTTTCCGGCCAGTTTGCCGAGCAGGAACACCGCCTTCGTGGAGCTCTTCTTCGTCTTGTTCTCGCCGGGTGCGGGGTCACCGTAGATGACCAGAAACTTGAATTTCGAGAGCGCCGGCACTTTTCCGTAGATGATGTCCTTGAATATCTCTCCCTCGGCTACCGGGTTGTTGAAGAATTCCTTCTGCCGTGCCGCCGCGCTGACCAGTGAGAGGAAGAGGTCTATATCCTCTTCCGAGTTTTTCTGCGGCCACACAGAGACCCCGTTCCTGTCGCGTATGTTGATGATGTCCACGTGCCCGATGCCCTTTTCCTTCAGTTCCGTGGCCTTTTCAATGGCCCTTTTTATGCAGCAGTCCGCTGCGATGATGTTCCCGTTGAAGAGTATGCGGTAGTTTCCCGATACGGACATGGTCGGTATCAGGGCTTCCTCCAGCCATTTCCATTTTATCTTGATACGTTCCGGGTTCCGGCATTCCTCGTCGGTATCGATATCGTCCACCAGGATGAAGTCCGGCCGGAAGTTCTTGTTACGGGTACCGCGCGGTGACTGCCCGGCCCCGATGGCCCGGAAAGAACATCCCGCCATGATGGTAAATTCCCCTGTTTCCCAATATCCGGGTTTCTTCTGCATCCCGTAGTCCTGGATGATTCTCTGGTTTTCCTCGAAGTTGGCCATGAAAGGAAGCAGGAGCCTTTGGGCGTTGTCCTGCGAGTTGGAGATCAGCAGTACGTTGCGTACTTTTCCTGTAATTGCCAGTTTTGAGATTTCCATCATGGACCGTGCGGACTTCGCCAGCTCCCGCGACCATGCGCGTACCTCGTACCACCGGTTGTTCCTTGCCAACCTTCTGGTGGCTTTCTTGTGGAAGTCCGCCGCCTCGCATGAATAGTACATGGCGAAGTAATACCGGAACCACTCCTCGTCATCCTTTTCGAGCCTTTCCCTGCGTGCGCGTATTTCCGCTTCCGTGTCCGAGGGGTTGATGTCCGAATTCTCGCGTATGGATGCGATCAGTTCCTCCCATTCGACAAGTGCCGTGCGGTCCTGCGGTGTAAGTCTTTTCTTTGCCATGGTTATGAGACTTTTGATTTTACGAACGCGTCAAGCAGCGGCGTCACTTCTTTCGCCTGCGTGGGGTCGGACGCGCGCAGCCATTTAAGCAGGTCGGAGAATACGGATATGATGTCCGAGAGCCCGACTTCCGTCTCCATCTTCTTGATGGCGTTCGACAGTTTGGATATGGTGTCGGCTTCGGCTGTGTTCGGGAAGCGTTCCCCCGCCGGTCTGGCCATGATGGCGTTGTTGAGCTCGGCCAGCTGGCGGTACAGGCTTTTCAGTTGTTCCTCGCGTGTGATGGTGATGGATGTCTTGAGCATCTCCCATCCGTTCTTGCCTATCCAGTTGTTCACCGTGATGCGTGACACCCCCACGCGTTCGGCTATCTCCTGCTGCGTGAGGTTCTCTTTCAGGTAGAGCGTCTTCGCCCATTCCCTTTTTTGCTGCATGCTTAGTTCGGTCATATTTCCTCCTTTTTTACGTGCAAAATTGATAAGGAAAAGGGGCGGAAAAAAACGCGTGCCGCATGATGACACTTTAAAACTTCATGACAGCGTTTTAAACTGAGTGTGATGAATATGCGGTTTGAAAAACGGCTTTAATCCCCCTAATTTCGCACCGTGAACTTCGCGGGGAACACCCGCCTAAAAGACTATATAAGCATGAAAAAGTTTTTCAACATCATACCCGGGGAAGACGCCTGTTGTATCCTCCTTTACGGTGACATCGGTGATTATGACGGCAATGTGCGCAGCGGGGATATCGCCCGCGAGCTTCTGGAGGCCGAGGCCTTGTCCGGCAGGATTGACGTTCGTATCAACAGCAACGGCGGCGAGGTGTATGCGGGCATCGCCATTTTCAACGCCCTGAAAAACAGCAAGGCTGACATCACCATTTACGTGGACGGCATCGCTGCCAGCATGGCCTCCGTCATTGCCCTTTGCGGCAAGCCGGTGCAGATGAGCCGTTATGCCCGTCTGATGCTCCACAGTGTCCAGGGAGGCTGTTACGGCAACAAGGAGGAAATGCGGGGGTGCATCCGCGAGATCGAATCGCTGGAGGACACCCTTTGCGAGATGTATGCCGCCCGCATGGGAAAGGACAAGGAGGAAATCCGCTCGTTGTATTTCGACGGCAAGGACCACTGGCTGCGTGCCGATGAAGCGCTGGCGCTTGGCCTTATTGACGGTATCTATGATGCCGCCCCCCTTCCGGAGGACAGTACCCCTGAACAGGTATTCCAAATATTCAATAACCGGCTGCACAAGCCACAAAACAAGAGTAACATGAATTTAGACGAACTGAAGAAACGTCCGCGGTTCAAGAACTGCGTGACAGATGACGATTTTCTCCGTGAAGTCGGGCTTCTGGAAACGGAAGCCGGGAAAGTTCCGGGCCTTGATGCCGAAGTCACCCGCCTGAAGGGTGAGCTGAAGGAGTTCCGGGACAAGGCGGATGCGGATGAAGCCGCCGCCCGTAAGAAACTGCTTGATGACGCGGAGAATGACGGGCGTATCGACGCCACCACCCGCCCCATCTATGAGAACCTTTTGTCCAAGGACCGTGAAAACGGGGAAAAGGCGCTGGAGAAACTCTCCCCGAAACGTAAAGTCATGACCGACCTGCGTGTGAACCCGACAAATGAAAGTCCCTGGAACAAGCGCATGACCGAGATTAAGGACAAGTTGAAACATTAATAAAAATATTTGCTATGGCAATAGTAGTAAGAAACACCAACTACAACGGTGAGGTACTGGAGAAGATCCTGGTACTCGCCTGTACCGGGAACGACCTTGTGGAAAAAGGCCTGATCATGGTGATCCCCGGCGTCGAGAAGAAAATCAGCCTGCCGCGTATCAAGACCGGCAAGATGCTCCAGAAACGCAAGGAGAACCCGGGCCTGGAGGATTCGAAGGGTAACTTCAATTACTCGGAGAAATCTTTGGATCCGGAGGATTTCATGGCGTTCACCACTTTCAACCCCCGCGCTTTCGAGCATATCTGGCGCAAGTGGCAGCCGAAAGGCAACCTTGTGTTTGCCGAACTTCCTCCCGAAGCCCAGAACACGCTGCTTGACGAACTCAGCAAGAGCGTGAAATTCGAGTTGGGCTGGCATTACATCAACGGCGAGTTCGGGAGTGATGACGACCACCTTTTTAACGGTATCCTGACACAGGCTGCCAAGGACTCGGACGTGATAGTGGTCCCGGCTCCTGCCGATACTTCCATGATCGGCAAGTTGAAGGCTGTCCGCAAGGCTATTCCGAAAGCCCTGCGCGAGAACCCGAACCTGCGTATCCTGATGAGCATCGATGACTTTGACAAGTACGATGACGAACTGACCGAACGCGAGTACAAGAATACGAGCGAGACGGACATCAACAAGAAGCGCTACAAGGGTATCACCATCGAGACGCTGAACTCCTGGCCTGACGACCTTATCGTGGCCACGCTCTGCTCGATGAGCGCCGACGGCAACCTTTTCGCCGGTGTGAACCTCCAGGACGACGAGGAGGTGATCCAGATTGACAAGTGGATGAACTCCAGCGAGCTGTACTTCTTCAAGCTGCTTATGAAGGCCGACACGGAAATCGCCTTCGGTGAGGAGTTTGTGGTGCTTGACACCCGTACCGACCCGGTGTTCAAGGCGGTGGAACATAACATTTCAGCCGACCCTTCCGCCCTTTCGTTCAAGGCCGCAGGTGAGAGCAAGTATGTGACAGTCACTGCATCCGGTGATTATAGTGTGACATCCGTCCCTGCCGGTTTTACGGCGGTCGGTACCGATGACGGGCTGAAAATTACCGCCGAGGTGAACAGTAGCGGCAAAGCAGTATCCGGTACGCTTGTGGTAAGCCTGGACGCTGATCCGGGAAAGAAGGTTGAAATAGCGTTGTCCCAGGTGGCCGCTGATGACGAGGAAGGCGGTGCGTGATGGGCAGGCTGAAGTATCTGGTCATCCATTGCACGGCTACGCCTGAAGGGCGTGAAGTCAGTGGCGCAGAGATTCGCGCCTGGCACACGAACCCGGTATCCAAGGGCGGCCGCGGCTGGAAACAGGTCGGGTATACTGACCTGTTTCATCTGAATGGCGGCGTGGAGCGCCTGGTGGACAACAACGAGGACGCGAACGTGGACCCCTGGGAAATCACCAACGGCGTGGCCGGCTATAATTCCGTCAGCCGTCATATCGTGTATGCCGGCGGTGTAGCCAAAGACGGCAAGACCCCGAAGGACACGCGTACGGCGTGCCAGAAGCGTGCGCTTGAGAAGTACGTGAAAGACTTCCACCGCCGTTTTCCAGATGTCCGTATCGTGGGTCATAACGAACTGGCGGCGAAAGCCTGCCCCAGTTTTGACGTGCAGAAATGGCTTGTTTCAATAGGTATCAGACAATCATAAAAAAGTGATCATGGACACGAGCGTACTCTTGAACTGGATATTTGGCGGCGGCCTTCTGGCCGCTCTGACGGCCCTTGTAACGTTGGGCCCCACGGTCAGGAAGGCGAAGGCGGAAGCGGAAAAGGCGAAAGCCGACGCGGAGACCGTGCGGATAGACAACACGGAGCACGCCACGCGTATCCTGATCGAGAATATTGTAGAACCCTTAAAAAAAGAACTTAGTGCGACACGAAGAGAGATGGCGCGTTTGCGCAAGGCTATTGACGGTGCCAATGATTGCCTTCACCGTGCTGACTGTCCTGTCCTTCATGAGCTGCGCGAGCTCCCGAAAACAGACCCGGAGCTTGACGACGGTGAAAACCGCGTCAGGCGCGGACAGCGCAAGGTCCGGGCGTCGGGGGCTGGTGATGGCGGGCCTCCCGGCATCGGCGCTGACGTTGAAAATTCCGGTTCCTGACCTGCTGGCGCTTCCTGCCGGTGCCTCCTATCATGGTAAAAACGGGCAGGCTGGCGTGGATGTGACGTCCAGGGGCGACACGTTGGTGGTGACCTCCACCTGTGACAGTCTCCAGCGTCTGGTCCTCTGGTATGAGGAGGAACTGACACGTATCCGGGGCGATACCGTGAGTGTTTCGGAAGTTTCCGAAACGGAGTTCAAACAACGTTTTAACCCCGTTAAAATAGCCCTTATTGCCTTTATCGCCGGTATGGCATCCGGCATAGTATTAACCGTTTTAATAAAGAGACGACTGTATGAAAAATAACAAGAATTTCATTTATGGCATCGCCGTCGTTACGTTCGGTGCCATGACTATCGGCTGGATCGAGAAGGGCAGCTGGGACTGGGGCGGCACGAAGCCCGAGAGTGTCGATATTGAAGCCGAGCAGGTTCCCGACGCCCCCGTCCTGACATTGCTCCAGAAGAACGGGCAGGTATCGCCCACGTTCAACCTTATCCAGCTGGACTATAAGAATATCAAGGCCGTTTTGGGCGGCACGCTTGTAGGTCCGGCGGATGCCCCGACCGGCTGGAAGGCCCCGACCGAACTGGTGAACCTTTCCGGTCCGTGGACCATCAAGTTCGTATCCGGGCAGACGATGTCCATCCCGAACGGTACCATCCTTGCGAACCTTGGCGGGAAGCTGACGCTGACGGAGGTTTCCAAACTGGAATGCCAGTTGAAGGTGAACAAGCCGGAGGACGGCTCTTCTCCTTACGAAATCAATGACACCGTGGCAGTGGAGGGCTAACGCATGGACGAGCGTGAAGCGAGAAAGGTGCAGAGGGAGGCATCCGAGGCATTGCTTGACCTGGGTGTCTCCCTTCCCCTGAAGGAATGGCACCTGCCTTTCATGAAACGCCCCGTGCGGTGGCGTGTGACGATGCGCCGCCCGCGCCTTTCCGGCCAGATATGCATCGTGAGGCTGTATCTCTCGATGGGTGTCTCCCCCGAGGAGGTTTCCTCCTTTGCCGGGCGTGAGCGGCTGGAGTTCCTGGCACGGAACGGCGTCAAGGTTTCCCGCATGGTGGCCCATACCCTCTGCCGCGGCCCGGTGAGCCGGCGGCTTCTTGTCCGCCCCGTGGCATGGTTCCTGCGTGAGGCCGTGGAGCACCGTTTCCTGCTGGGCGCCCTGGAGAAGTTCATCAGTCTGATGGGGAGCGAGTCTTTTACGAGTATTATCAGCTCGATCGATCGGGCGAACCCGATGAAGTTGAGAATGAGCCAAAGAAGGAAGGGGAGTTAAGGACCGAGTTTGAAGGTTCCCATAGCCCCTTCGGTTTTATCTGGAACATCGCGAGCGCCACCGGCTGGACGGTGGAGTACATCCTGGAGAAGGTGAACTACCAGACGCTCATCCTGATGCTGTCCGACGCCCCGCGTTACGTCCGCCGGTCAGCAGCTGACTCCAAGGTTCCGCAAAGCGGTGGCGGTGGGATTGATCCGGAAGCCGCCGCCCGTGAAGCCGGCGACATAGTGAATTTTTACCAAAGCAATTTAGAACTGTAAACGATGAAGCCCGTAGAAATCGAATTCCTGATGAAGGACAACCTGACGGGGGGCCTTGACAAGGCCGGCCTTGCCGTCGATATCCTTGCCGAGAAATCGGAGAAGGCCGCCGCTGCCATCAACGCCCGTATTTTAGAGCAGCGCAAGGTCATCGACCGGGTGAATTCCGACCTGCACCGGATGGAAACGCAGCTCCAGAACATGAAGCCCGGCCCGGCGCAGGCGGAACTTGCCGCCGACGTGGCGGCCTGCCGCAAGGTCCTGGATGAGGAGCGTGCCGCCCTTGAAGGGCTTGAAAAGGAGCACCGCGAGACGGAGAAAAGCGTCCGGAACCTCCGTAAGGAGTACGAGCGTATCTCCCTGGAGGAAGAACGCGCCGCCGCCGGCAGCAAGAGCCTGACCGACAAGATCCGGGAGCAGAAGGAAGTCATCGGGCAGATTGAAAGCGATATCAAGTCGCTGGAGAAAGCCTACCAGGGGGCCGCACCCGGCAAGGCGAAGGTAGCCGCCCTGGATGAACTGAACGCCGCGAAGAAAGCGCTTGAAGAGGAAAAGGGCGCCCTTGCCGGGCTCCAGGCTGAACAGGAGAAGACGCGTGCAAGCAGCAAACGCCTTTCCATGCAGCTGCGTGAGCTCCAGGACAACATGGCCCGCATGCGTCTGGAAGGGAAACAGGACACCGAAGAGTACCGGAAGATGGCAGCGGAAGCCGCCAACCTTTCCGACACGCTTGCCGACTTGAATACCCAGACGAAAATCCTCTCGCACGATGACGCGAACCTCCAGGGATTCATGTCCGGCGTGAGCGGTCTTGCCGGTCTGTTCACCACGGCCACCGGCGCGCTGTCGCTTTTCGCCTCGGAGAACGAGAACCTGGCGAAAATACAGACCCGCGTCCAGAGCGTGATGGCCATCACGATGGGTCTCCAGCAGGTGTTCAATACCCTGAACAAGGATTCCGCTTTCCGGCTGGTGACGGTCGTGAAGATGAAGAACCTGCTGACAGCCGCCAATACCCGGCTGGCTGTCGCCCTGGGCATTTCCACCGGTGCCGCGCAGGCCCTGATGGCCACGCTTACGTTGGGCCTTTCAGCCGTAATAACGGGAATTATTGTCCTTTGGGACAAATACAGTGACGCGCAGGAAAAAGCGGCGGAAAAAGCGAAAGAACGGGTAAAAATCGAGAGTGACGGCCGCGCACAGATGATCAAGACCCGTTTCGAGATCGAGAGCACGCTGGCGAGCCTGAAGAAGTTCACCGGCACGAAGGACGAGGAGAAGGCCAAGGTGGAGGAACTGAACCGCAAGTACGGCGAGAGTTTCGGGTATTACGACACGATCGCCCAGTGGTATGACATCCTTCAGAAAAAGGGTGAGAAATACATCCAGATGCTTTTCCTCCAGGCCAAGGTGCAGAGCCTTGTGAACAAGGCCACCGAGGCTGACGAGAAGGTGAACGAGATCAAGGCGAGCAAGCCGGAAGACGTGGACGGCTCGATGGGCTGGTTCGCGCGCATGGGGCTTTACATGGCCCAAAGCGAGTCGTACGGACGGGTGGACGCGCAGTCCATGATATCGGAGTATAACGAGAAGGCGAAGGAAAAGGCGGTACGTGAGGCGGAGGAAGTCCGCGACGGCTATCTGGCTGAAGCCCGGAAGCTACAGGAGGAATATCTGGATATCGGCAAGGAGTTCGACCTGGGTGACCATGCCAAACCCGACCCGAATGCCGCCAAAAAGGAGAAACAGTCGGAAGAGCAGCGTGCCTCGGAACTTCTGAAGCTCCAGATGAAGAACCGCCAGGCAGAAATCGACCTTCTGAAGGAGAGCGGCGAGAAACGCCGCCGCCAGATCCGCCTGAACTACGACAAGGAGATCGCCGAGCTTGCCGCCCAGGAGAAGAAGTGGAAGGACGCGCAGAAGGGCAAACTGACCGGCGAGCAGGAATCCACCCTGAAGGAGGCGCGGGAGAAGGCCGCGGCGGCACGTGACGGCGACCTGGCGAAGGTGACCCGGGAAGAGAACGACACCGCCCGCCAGTCGATGCTCGACTACCTGAAGGAATATGGCACGTACCAGCAGAAGAAGCTGGCCATCGCCCAGGAATACGCGGAGAAAATCCGCAAGGCGCAGGAGGCGGGCAACTTGGGTGAGGTGCTACGCCTCGGCCGCCAGCAGAAAGAAGAGACTGCCGCCGCCGAGATTGCGAGCCTGAAGGCGGATATCGACTGGGACGGCCTTTTCGGCAATTTCGGCGGGCTGCTCGAGGAGCAGCTGCGCCCCACGCTGGCGAAGCTGCGGAAGTATGCCGCCTCCGACGAGTACCGGAATGCCGGTGCCGAGGACAAACAGGTGATCAGCGAGCTGATCGCGAAGCTGGAGGACCGGAGCGCGGGCGGTATTAACCGGAACATGTTCAAGGACGTTTCCCGTGACCTTTCCGCCTACCAGACGACGCTGCGTGAGCTGACAGAGGCCAAAGAAAGGGAGAAGGCCGCCGCTGACGCTTTGGTGGTGGCACAGGAAAAACAGAAGAAGGCCGCTGAAAGCGGTGACCCCTCCGCCATGAAGGAAGCGGAAGAACTGGTGGCTACCGCGCAGGAAGCTTTCGACGCCGCCTCGGCGAGCGTGGCCACTCTGACAGAGGCGAACGACAAGGCGGCGCAGGACCTGCGCACGTCCAGCACGAACGCCGTTTCATCCCTTACCGGGCTTGCCGAGGGGCTCCAGAGCCTGAAGTCCGGTTCCCTTGCCGGCGTGGCCCAGGGGCTCGGCAAACTGGGCGAGGCGACGAAGAACATGGGCGGTGTGATGGGTACGGTAGGCAGTACCCTTGCCGAGACGTTTTCAAACGGCGGCATCATCGGGCAGATCATCGCGGCGGTGCTTTCCATCCTTGACGTGCTGAAGGAAGGAATCGGTACGCTGGTAAGCGGTATTCTTGATTCCGTGCTCGGTGCGGTGAACGGTATCCTGGAGAACATCCTTTCCGGTGAACTGTTCACGCAGATCGGCAGCTCGCTTTTCTACGGGGTGAGGGACATCCTGGACACGGTGACCTTCGGCCTGTTCTCCTCGCACGGCAACGCCAGGGAGGTGAACGCGCTGGTGGAGCGGCTGACCGAATCGAACAAGTACCTGACCACCGCCATCGAGAAGTTGACCGACGAGATGGCCAGCTCCGGCGGCGCACGTTCCACCGAGTACTACCGGAGCGCCTACGAGAAACAGCAGCAGAAAATTGAGAACGACCGCCAGATGCTCGCGGCAAAGATGGGATACCACAGTTCGCACCACTCGAACAACTACTACATCGGCAAGGCCATGGGCAGCGGTGACTGGGACACGGTTTCCGCCTACCTAGGCAAATCGGTACGGGATACCGGTTCCCTCTGGAGCCTTTCCCCCGAGGAGCTGGCCCGGCTCCAGGAACTTCCGGACATCTGGGAGAAACTCCATTCGGGCAAGTACGACCAGAGCCAGTGGCTTGACGAGTACGTCTCTGACGCGAACACGCTGCTGGAACTCCAGAGGCAATGGCAGGAAGCCATCACGGACACCTCTTTCGACGGTATCCGCAGCGGCATGAAGGACCTGCTGAAGGATTTCGAGACGGACTCGAAAGACGTGATCGCGAGCGTGGACGAGTTCATGGAGAACGCCATCCTGAAATCCATCGTGAACGGCACCTATTCGGACGAGCTGAAGAAATGGCAGGAGACGTTCGCCGAGTTCATGAGCGACGGTATCCTGTCGAAGGAGGAAGCCGACACGTTGCGCACCCGGTACTCGGATATTTTCGAGCGTGCCCGTGCCAAGAAGGAGGAGATGTTTGACACAGCCGGCATCACGGAGGAGGGTAAGTCCACAACGCAGACCGGCCGCGCCGGCGGCTTCTCGGCCATGTCGCAGGACCAGGGCACGAAGCTGGAGGGCATGTTCACTTCGGGCCTGAACCATTGGGTAAGCATTGACGAGAAGACCGAGGACGTGGCGGGCCGCATGGCCAGTGCCGAGGGACACCTGGCAAAGATCGCGGAGAATACCGGTAAAAGTGCCGGTTTCCTCGGCGAGATAAAGGAAGATGTAAAACGAATCATACGTGACGGACTAAGAATGAAATCATCATGAGCATGGAACCAATCATGGGCGGGCTGTTCCTTATCAACGGCACCGATATCTGGACGGAGTACGGCGTATTCCTGACCGAAGAGAAGCGCGGCGGGCGTGACAACCTGAAGGCCATCCTTGCCGCGAGCAAGACGAAAGCGCACACCGTCGTAGACATACGCGAGGAGAACGGGGAGAAATATTCCGACATTCTGACAGTGGCCAACGAGGCACGCGACATCACGCTGACCTTTGCCCTGTATGCCCCGGGTAAGGGGGAGTGGCTGAAGAAATACATGTCCTTCATCTCCTTCCTGAAAACCGGCGACAAGGGGTGGCTCTCGCTGTATTTCCCGCAGCTGGAGCTGACGCTTCGCGTGCATTACCTGGATTGTCCCGGCTTCACCCCGCTGACTTATCTCTGGCGGGAAGGCGTGCAGGCCGGCCGCTTCAAGGTGAAATTCCGCGAACCCGAACCAATCATTTAAACAACGTTCAAACACCATTCGAACATGCTTTTAACGGTATATGACAGCAACAGGCAGGCGAAGGCGGTCCTTTCCCCGGACGACAGCTCGACGCAGGTGAAGGCGATCCAGTCGGACAATATCCTGACACTCTCCTTTACCCTGTACGAATATGTGGCGCTTGAGGTGAACGACTACGTGGATTTCGAGGGCGAGCGCTACTGGCTCCAGGAGCGTTACCTTCCGGATGAACGCAGCACGCAGGAGTGGAAATACGACGTGAAGTTTTACGGCATCGAGAGCCTGATGAAACGTTTCCTCGTCCTGAACGTGGTGGACGGCGACCCTGAGCCGGTATTTACGCTGACCGCCCCGCCACGGGAACACATGGCCCTGATCGTGAAGTCCATCAATGACGGCATGGGCGGTGTCACCGACTGGAAAGTGGGCCGCGTGGAAGGCACCGAGAACGTGGTCATCGATTACGAAGGGAAGTACTGCCCCGACGCGCTGAAGGAACTCGCCGGCAAGGTGCCGGGCGCCGAATGGTGGGTGGAAGGCCAGACTGTGAACCTCTGCCGTTGCGAACACGGTGAGGAGGTTACCCTGTCCTACGGCAAAGGGCTGACGGAGCTTTCCCGCGACAAGGCCGACGGCGCGAAGTTCTACACCCGCCTGTTCCCGATCGGCAGTTCCCGGAACATCGATCCGGAAAAATACGGCCACAGCCGGCTACAGCTTCCCGACGGTGCCAAATACGTGGATGTGGACACGGAAAAGTACGGCATCCACCACCACTACGAGAAGGACGCCTTCGCGGATATCTATCCCCGTCGCGTGGGTACCGTGACCTCTGTACGCAGCGCGCAGGTGACGGATGAGGACGGCAACCCTTTCGTGATCTGGTATTTCCGGGATGACACGCTGAACTTCGATCCCAACGCTTACGAACTTGCCGGCAAGGTGAAACGTGTCTCCTTCCAGGAAGGTGGCGAACTTGCCGGTCTTGGCGAGGAAGAGGACGGCACCTACTATTTCGAGGTGAACTTCGACAGTGACACCCGCGAGTTCGAGATCATCACCATCTGGCCGTATGACGACGACACGCAGCTTCCCGGTGACCGCCTTGTCCCGAAAGCGGGTGACAGGTATATCCTCTGGAATATCCGCATGCCTGACGAATACTATGCGCTTGCCGAGGAGGAATACCTGACGGCGGTGAACAGGTACAACGCGGAGAACGCCGTCGACGTTTCCGTGTACAAGGGCCCGACGGACCACGTGTATGTCGAGCGTAACGGAATAGACCTTTACCCGGGCCGCCGCGTCCGGTTGGAAAGCACGGAGTATTTCCCGGAAACGGGCTACCGCTTGAGCCGTATCACGAAAATCACGCGGAAGGTGGCGCTCCCCTCACAGATGGACCTCGAAATCGGTGACGCGCTTTCCACCGGCGTGATGGAAAGCCTGAAGGGGAGTATCGAGGAGGTGAGGAATTATACCAGAACGGCCGGTGCGGACCTTCCCGACATCATAAGGAGCTGGGATAACACGCTTCCCACCGACAACAACCTTTTCTCGGCCAGAAGAAGCCAGGCGGAGTTCATCAGCAAGAAGAAGGCCGACCGCGCGAAAAAGAAAATCACCTTCGAGGAGGGTGTCGGCATCGGTCCGGAGGAGAACGGCCACATCGACGGCAAGGGCAACGCCGAACTGCTGACCCTTGTCGTGCGTGAGTTCCTGCGCAGCCCGAAATTCGTGGACGGCCTTTTGGGTGAGGGCTGGCGGTTGTGGATGGAGGACGCCCTTTCGCACCTTACCATCGACAAGCTGACGGTGCGCCAGGTCATGGTGGTACTGGAACTGCTTATCGAGAAGGTTCGTAGCGTGGGCGGCCAGCTCTGTGTGTCCGCGGCCAATGGCAAGATAAAGACCGCCGTTCCGGAGGACGGCTTTTATAAAATCACCTTCGAGCAGGCGAATACCTTCCGGGCGCATGACCTGATGCGCTGCGCCACGTTTACCGGCGGGAACCTGAAAGGCTACTGGGTGGAGGTTGCCGGCGTGGAGGGTGATTCCATCCTCGTGGGCGTGGATGAGTTCGGAACTTCCCTTCCTGCCCCCGGTGACGAATGTGTGCTGATGGGTAATACGGAAACCCCGTTGCGCCAGAACCTGATCCTGATATCCGCCACCGAGGACGGGCAGCCCCGCATGGACGTGATGGACGGCGTGAAGGCGAAAAACTTCACCGGCTGCCTTCGTGCCCGCCTGGGTAACCTGGACGGCATCAGCGACGACTGGTTCCCGGCCGACAACCAGCCGCACGGCAACGGCCTTTACAGCGACAACGCCTATCTGCGCGGGACATTCCTTTTGGTGACAGGCGAGGATATCAAGACAAAATTCGAGATCGTCGAGGGACGTATCACCAGTGTGGTGACCGCTCTGCGCCAGGACTTCGCCACCGATCGCGGGTATCTGAATAACCCCGCCTTTGATGACGGCCTTATGAAATGGAACACGGAAAACGAGACGGTGTTCTTCCTTGTGGGTAACCGCTGGGTCTGGGCGAACGGCAATGTGCTGACGAAGAAGGGTGACGGCGCGAGCGTGACCGAGGATGACGGCCGTAAGGTCGTGCGTATCCGGGGTAAGTACATTCTCCAGAAACGTGAGAACCTGAAAAGCATCCCCTCCATGCCTGAAAACGGCAGCGGGGAGAAGGAAGCCGTCCCGGTGTACCTGACCTTCTTTTACCGTTGTGCGGTCGGTGGAACCCTGCGGGTGGAGTTCGTGGGTGTTGACAAGACGGGGTTCGCCAACTTCAACAGCATGGAAGTGGAAGAGGAACTGCCCGCGACTGACGGCTACGTGCAATATACCTGTAGCGGTCTTTGGAACGGTACGGGAGACTTCAAGCTGTCTTTCACCGGGGACATCTACCTGTACATGCTCATACTCTCTACCGACCGCGTGGAATCGCTGGCGCACCGTTATAAAACACTTTTCGAGCAGTCGGAGCGTCTGGTGAAGATTTCGGCGGCTGTCTTTGATAAGGACGAGAATATGTTGGAAGAGACAGGTCTGATGGTTACTTCCAAATATTCCGGGTTATATGCCATTGACGGCGACGGAAATTTAAAATCCCTTGTTGGTGTCGGCGGTGACGGTATAAAAATCAAAGGCGACTGCATTACCCTTGAGGGGCTTGTTACGGCTAACAATAATTTTAAAATTTTGCAAGATGGTAGTATTGAGACGCGCAATGCAAAAATATACGGGACCGTTCATGCCCAAGATGGCAAGATCGGCGGTTTTACGATAGAGTCCGGCCGTTTGTTCTGGAAAGCGGGTGATTATTTCGGCAACGATTCCCGCAGTTTGAAACTCGGAGTGTCCCAGACCGATATGGATGGGGTTGTGGATGTCGCTTTCAATGCCGCCACTCAGGGGCGGTTCGGAGTGAAGGTTGTCGGTTCCAATACGGGCGGTGCCGCCATTTATGCTTCCAGCAAATCATCCGGACAAAGTTACCCGGTAAGTGCCAATTCTTATGCCGGCTTTTTTGACGGGGGCGTACATGTGAACGGTGCGGTATATTGTGGCGACATCCTTTCGAACAATTATGGTACGGAATGGACTTTGGGCAGTGACGGGACCTATACTTACCGGAAGGGTGTTTCCGGGACTTTCAGATGGTCTGTGAAGAATGATTTTCTAACTAATAATTATACCCTTGAAGTTGTCAATGGTATTGTTGTCAAAATGTCGGGTATTTAATATCATGTAATTATGAAGGTAAATTTTAATGCGGATTTTAAGGATTTTAATGGTGAACCCCTGCTGGTTGATGGCAACCCGCAGGTAATCGGTCATATCGTGGCCCAGTGCCTTTTCAACGGGACGGGTATTCGTCCGAGTGGCAATATGCAGACAGACAACGGTAAGAAGATGCGTGCGTATCACCTTTGTATGCGGATAATGGACACTGGCGGTGAGATTGAAATCACATCGGAAGATGCCGTGTTGATAAAGGAGGCTGTTTCCGGACTGACTCCCGGCTGTTACTCGCAGGTTGTACAACTGATAGAAAGATAAGGAGGATAATTTATGGCACTGACAGAATCTGAAAAGAATGAATTGAAGAAGGACATCCTGAACTCCATCAAGTCTGAGAGCCAGAGTGTCGATGAACTGGCCGAGGTCACCTCGCTGGACAATATCAAGAGCCTTCCTGCGATGCGCGGCCAGGAGGTCGTGCTTGCGCCGGTTGCGTTGCTCCGGAAACCGGCGGAGGACGCTGCGGCGGTGGCTAACGCTGCCGCCACGAAGGCCAATAATGCCGCGACCGGCGCCACCAATGCGGCCCAGACCGCGACGAACGCCGCCGGTACCGCAAACAGGTCCGCTGAAACCGCCGATGCCGCTGCCGGTACGGCCACCGCCGCCGCCAAGAAGGCGGAGGATGCCGCCGCAGCCGTGGACGGCAGCCTGGTGGGTAGCATGACAGCCGTCCCTGACGAGAAGAACGACACGGTGAAACTGACCATCCTGGGCCGTAACGGGCAGGCAATCACCTCCACCGACATTCCCGGCGGTACGGGTAGCGGCGGCAACACGTACAACGTGACGGAGGAGGTTCCGCTGGAGAACGGCTACTATACCCTGGAGACGGCCATCGCCGCCGTAAACGTGAAATACCGGCACAAGGGCCGTTGCATCACCTACGAGGCCGCGCAGGGCAGATGGGAGACGAAACAGTTCACCGGCACGAGCGTGGAGAGTTGGGAACAGGCCGCGAGCTGGGAGGATTTCGGCGGGGCCGGCACGATGAAGAGCCTGACGGTGAACGGTGAGAAGCAAATCCCCGATGCGGAGGGCAACGTGAGCCTGACCATCGATAAGCTGGAGGTTGACGAGAGCCTGAACGCCGAAAGCACGAACCCGGTCGAGAACCGTGCCGTGGCGGCCAAGCTGGGCGAGGTGGAAGCAAACACCATCTTCGACAGCTCCGCCGAACTGAGCGACGACGAGACCACCGTCCACGTGAGCCTGAAGAACAAAAGCGGCGTCGAGGTGACCGGTTTCGACATCCCTGCCGGAGGCGGCGGTGGCGGCGGTGAGGGCAGCACGACGAAGATAGTGCTTGGCGCAAGTGTTGACAAGCCCACCGTCAAGGAAGGCGACCCGGTAAGGCTGACCTATACCTACGACCACCAGTACGGCAGCGGCGACGAGAAGGGCGAGAGTACCGGCCAGAAAGCGAAAATCACCGTCCAGGTGAGGCGCGGCGCCACCACCACCTATTCGGAGACGGTTCAGGATGTGAGCAAGGGCACGTACACGCTCGACCTGACGAAATACCTCCTTTCCGGCACGAGCGACATCTACGTGATAGCCGAGACCACCGACCCCACCACCGGCAAGGCGCAGAAGCGGCAGGCGTACGTTAGCGTGCGCAGCGTGACGCTGGCCCTGTCCAGCAGCTACAATATCGCCTCCGGCCTGGCTTCCGGCGGTTATGGCGCGCAGGAGACCGTGAACATCCCCTACGGCGTGAGCGGCACCGGCACGAAGGTGGTGACCCTTTACGTGGACGGCAAACAGCAGAACGCCCACACGGTCACCCGCAGCGGTACGACCAACAGCAGCTTCCCGCTCTCCATGTCCTCCCTGTCGGTAGGCCGGCATACCGTCCAGATGGTCGCCGAGATGGATGCCGGCGACGGCCTGACGCTCAAAAGCGAGAGCATCCATATCGATATCCTGAAGAGCGGCAGCAGCGTCCCCTACGTGGGGCTGATGGTCACCCACCGGGACGGTCGTATCCTTACCGGTGCCGACCACCTCTCCCCGGTCATCGAGGTGGGGCAGTACGAGAACTGCGAGTTCAAGTTTGCCGCCTACGATCCCGGTACCACCCCGGCGGGTGTGGGCATCTACAGGAACGGCACGCTTCTCCAGACGGTGAGCGTCCCGCGTACCGCCCAGACCTACCGGAACCGCTTCACGGAGCAGGGCCGGCAGCAGATGCAGCTGAAGGTCGGTGCCACCGCCTACACTTTCCACATTGACGTGGTCGAGAGCGGCATCGACATCAGCGAGGCCACCTACGGCCTTCAAGTGAAGCTTAGCCCGTCCGGCCGCAGCAACAGCGAGAGCGACCCGGCGCGGTGGGAGTATAACGGCGTGAAGACAATCTTCGAGGGCTTCGACTGGAGCAGCAACGGCTGGACGGGTGACAGCCTGAAACTGACGGGCGGGGCGAAGGCCGTCATCGGCTACCAGCTGTTCAAGGATGATGCCGGCGCCTCCGGCGCTACCATCGAGATGGAGTTCCGGGTATCGGGTGTGACGGACCGTCAGGGCGAGGTGATCAGCTGCATGGATAAGGGGAAAGGCCTTAGTGTCACGAGCGAGGAGGCGAGCATCAAGACCGGCACCATCCTGCACTACACGAACGAGGACGGTGAGGACGCGAGCCGTGAAATCAAGATCGGCACGAAGTTCGCCCCCGAGAAGTGGCTGAAGGTCGCCTTCGTCATCGGCAAACGCGGTGACGGGCGCCTGATGGAACTTTACGTGAACGGCAACCGTGCCGGTGCTGACATCTACGACAACAGCTACTACTTCCGCCAGGACACCCCGGCGGGCATCACCGTCGACAGCGCGTCCGCCGACGTGGAACTGAAGAACATCCGTATCTACAACCGTGCCCTGAGCGATGACGAAGTCCTGGAGAACCGGATGGTGGATGCCGGCAGCAGCGACGACATGATGCGCCTGTACGAGGAGAACGACATCCTGGGCGGCAGCGGCGACGTCGATATCGACAAGCTGCGCGCCAAGGGGAAGGGCGTGATGCGCATCGTCCGCAAGGGCGGCCTTGACGAGGTGAACGAGACGAACAACAAGAAGACCGACTTCATCGCCGACGTCTATTTCTGGTCCCCTTTCGGCAAGGAGTACGACTTCGTCCTCCGCGACTGCTACATCCGTATCCAGGGTACCAGTTCCACGAAATACCCGAGCAAGAACATCCGCATCTACTTCACCAAGGGCGGCGCGAACCTCAGTTTCGAGATCAACGGCGTCCCGGACCCCCTTGGCGGCAACAGGTACATGATGCGCCCCGGAAGCATCCCGATGGACCTGTTCTGCATGAAGTCCGACTATTCCGACTCGTCCATGACTTTGAATACCGGTGTGGCGAAGCTGTACAACGACGTGATGCTCGAATTGGGCCTTCTGACCCCTCCGCAGCGTTACCAGCTGGAACAGGCGGGCGGTGACCTGAACGCGGTGAAGGTTAGGCAGAGCATCGACGGTTTCCCCATCGACGTGTTCAGCGCGGAGACCGCTGACGGGGAGAGCACCTACTACGGGCAGTACAACTTCAACAACGAGAAGAGCAAGAGCGGCAGGCTGTTCGGCATGGAGGGGCTTGACGGTTTCACCCCTTCCTGCCCGATGACGCTGGAGACGCTGAACAACGGCGAGAGGGTCTGCCTTTTCCAGAGCTCCGGCGACGCGGATCTTGCCGCCGGTTTCGATGCCGGCCTGGAAACCAACTACCCGGACGACGTGAAATGGGCGGGCCTGAACACGGCCCAGCAGTCCGCGCTGAAACGCCTTTTCGGCTGGATCCGTTCATGTGTCCCGGCAAACGCCACCGCGGACGACCTGGGCACCTTCGTGAGTGAAAAGTTCAGGACGGAAATCGGCCAGTATTTTGATGTGGACCACCTGCTGACCTACTACGTGCACACCGACTACTTCGCGAGCGTTGACCAGCGCGCGAAGAACATTCTCCTGCGTACCTGGGACGGGCTGGTCTGGTACACCACCTACTACGACGGTGACACCCAGCTTGCCAAGAGGAACGACTGTTTCCTTGCCTACGACTACACGCTCGACCGTGACACGTGGGACGCGGAGGCGGGGAAATACGCCTTCGAGGGCCGCGACAGCTGGCTTTGGAACCTCGTTCTGGCCAACCTGCAGGACGAGCTGAAAGCCTGCGCCGCCGCTTACCGCGCGAAAATGACGGTCGATCGCGTGCTGTCGATGCTTGACGTCGAGCAGGCGGGCAACTGGAGCGACCGTGCGTACAATAAGAGCGGCTACCTGAAGTATATCCGCCCGAACATGGAAGAGGTTTACGGCAAGAAATGGCCGTTCATCTACGCCCTTCAGGGAAGCAACGCTGCGCACCGCAGTTACTTCGTGAAGAACCGTTTCGCCCTTCTGGACGCCAAATACGGCACGAGCAACTTCACGAGTGACAACATCGACCTGTATATGGCCCGTACCTCCTCCGATGCCGCCGACGTGGTGAAGATCACGGCGAGCGAGGTGTACGCCTTCGGTTACGGCACGAACAACAGCCCCAATATCGGGGGTACCGGCATCGTGGAGGGCGGCAAGGTGGCCACCCTTCAAATCACGGGGGCCTACACGGTAAACGACCCCCTGCGTATCTACGGCGCGAGCCGCATGCGTGTGCTTGACATGACCGGCGCCTCGGACCGCCTGAAGAACGGCTTTGACCTGGGTAAATGTACCGTATTGCGTGAGCTGAACCTGCAAAGCCCCTCCACCGGTTCGACGGGCTGGTGGCTGAACATCGGCAGCTGCCGCCAGCTGCGTAAGGTGAACCTGCGCAACCAGGCACAGGCCAAGACCGGGAGCAACACCAGCACCGAGCTTGACTTCACGAACCAGACCAAGCTGGAGGAACTTGACGCGAGGGGCACGCAGGTACAGAGCGTGACCTTCGCCAAGGGTGCCCCGCTGACGAGGGCCTGGCTTCCCGGCACGCTGACCGTGTTGAAACTGGAATACCTGGGCAAACTGGCCACAAGCGGGCTCACGCTGGAGAACTACAGTAAAGTGAAGACGCTTATCGTGGACGGCTGCCCGGGGGTGAACTGGGAAACCCTGCTGAACCGCTGTTCCGGCGTGGAACGCATCCGCGTGACCGGCATCGACCGGGAGGACGACGGCACATGGCTGAACCGGTTCATGAAGATGGGCGGCGTGGACGCTGAAGGCAACGCCACGGACACGTGCGCGCTGGCGGGTACGGTGCGCCTTACCAACTATGTCGAGGATGAGAGATACGAGGCGTTGAAAGCCCATTTCCCGGAATTGAACATCCTCCAGCCCGAATACACGATGATCGAGTCCGACGATGATGTGGCCGACGACGCCAATATCAGCAACCCGGACAACAGGACAGGTTATAAGTACGGTACGCCTTACAGGGCGAGCGGCCATATCACCGCCATCCTGAAACAGCGTCACCGCGTGCTGGCGAAAGTGACCAGGAAGCCTACCACGCGCAGCGTGAAGATCGCGAATGTCGATACGACGGTGAACAACCTCGACGGCGAGATGACCTATTACCCGCTGGATGACGGCAATTCCAACCGTTACGCCGACGGCAGCGCCGCCAGACTTGACGGCAGCGAGGGCGACTGGATGATGCTCGAGCCGTTTTTCTGGTCAAAGGGCATCAATGACTACCTGAACGGCAAGCATTACTCCTGCTACAGCAGCAAGGACCGGGATGACATGCCCTCCGTTCCTGATGCTGATATCCTCACGCTGGATGACATCAAGGAAGCCGGCGGTTACCTGGGCGGTCGTAAGATCATGAGCGGCAAGGATACGCTTGCGAACAGCTACAGTGCCGACACCACGTATTCCGTCTGCAAGGTGAACGTCAGCGGGCACAAGCGTGTCCGGTTCCCGAGCGTTCCCGGTACGAACCTTGTCGGCAGCGTGTTCACTGACAATACCGGCGCCGTAGTCAGTTCCATCGTTGTTCCGACCCTCTCCAACAAGTTCGAGGCGGGCATGTACCTGATCGCCGACGTTCCTGCCGGTGCCACAGCGCTGCATTTCTCTATACTGAACACCGCGGAGTTCGACAAGGTAGTGCTTTCCAACTCCGACAGGATCGAGGACATGGAGCCGGACTGGGTAGCCAATGACGAGCACCTTTGCGCGGTTGTGGGCAGTTCGGTTGTCGGTTCCAAGCTCCGCGCCTGTATCACCGGCGGCAGCACTACGGCGAGCATGAGCTGGGCCGACTTCCATTATTACTCGGTACAGCGTGGTATGCAGCAGATTGATGCGCTGATGCACTCCCGTATCGCCAACCTCTTCTACGCCGCCTATGGCCGTCGTGACAGCCAGGAACAATGCGGTGCGGGCCAGCATACTTACAACCGTACCACCGGCGGTACCGCTTCACGCGGCATGACCGATACGATCGGTTATGAAGAGGCGCACGCCATCAACCCGAACGTGACGAACTCGCTTGTGGACAACATGGTCCACCAGTACGCCTGGTACCGGGGCGAGGATGACTACGGCGGTGCTACTGTCACGCAGGTGAACAATATCTGCTGCCTTGGCTACGAGGATATCTACGGTCATAAGTATGACATGATGGACGGCGTTGACCTTCCTAATGACAGCGGCAACGCCGGCAAGTGGCGCATCTGGATGCCTGACGGCACGACCCGTATGGTGAAAGGAGGCACAAGCTCGGGCGTATGGATAACGGCCGTTGCACATGGCAAGTACATGGACGTGGTTCCGGTGGGTTCCGTTTCGGGTTCTTCCTCGACGCATTATTGCGATATGTACTACATATCCACTGCAGCCAGCCGTGTGGTCTATCGCGGGTGCGACAATGCGAATGCGAGTGGCGGTGTGTCGAGTGCGAATGCGGATTACGGTGCTT
>ENA-OUQS01000927-OUQS01000927.1-human-metagenome-genome-assembly--contig:-NODE-927-length-29074-cov-4.874048_pt1 | contig 29074 bp, 31 predicted proteins | sample MGYA00248463_ERZ548848 | MGnify/ENA primary metagenome ERZ548848 (study PRJEB26491, sample SAMN04978192) | human metagenome | host: Homo sapiens | study: EMG produced TPA metagenomics assembly of the human... | reverse complement strand
CTGTCCGGCCTGCCGTCAGGAGATCCCTCTCCGCAGGCAAAACAGGCAGGCGCATTTGCGCCTGCCTGTCCCTCACACTTCTTTGATTCCGTAGATCTCAAACCGGCCGATCAGGTTCTGAACCGTCAGCTTCTGGGCCAACAGCTGCTGGTAGGTGGTTCCCCGATTCCTTCCCGCGGCGCGGAGCTTGTCCATGTCCGCCAGGACCTTGTCCCGTTCCTTCAGCAGGTCGGCGTACATGCGGTCATAGGCCGCCAGTCTCTCCGCCTCCGTCATCATACGTTGAACCGGAAGTAGACCATGTCTCCGTCCTGAACCACATACTCCTTGCCCTCGCTGCGGAGCAGCCCTTTCTCCTTGGCGGCGTTGACGCTGCCGCAGGCGATCATGTCATCGTATGCGATGACCTCCGCCCGGATGAAGCCCCGCTCGATGTCGGAGTGGATCTTGCCCGCGGCCTGCGGGGCCTTGGTGCCGTTTTTGATGGTCCAGGCGCGGCACTCGTCCTCGCCGTAGGTCAAAAACGAGATGAGGCCGAGCAGCGCGTAGGAGCACTTGATCAGGCGGTCGAGGCCGGATTCCTGAATGCCGAGCTCCTCGAGGAACATCGCGCGGTCGTCGCCGTCGAGCTCGGCGATGTCCTGCTCGAGCTTGGCGCAGATGGGCAGCACCTGCGCGCCCTCGCGGTCGGCGAGCTCCTTGACCTGCTGCAAATACCGGTTGCCGTCCTGATTCGCAAAGCCGTCCTCGTCCATGTTCGCAGCGTAGATGATGGGCTTGAGACTCAAAAGATCGGCGGTCGCGATGAGCTCTGCGTCGTCAGACGAGACCTCGAACGTGCGCGCGCTCTTGCCCGCGTCGAGATGCTTGGCAAGAGCGGAGAAGAGCTCGACCTCGTGCAGGAACTTCTTGTCGCCCTTGGCCATCTTCGTCGCCTTTTCGACGCGGCGGTTGACCATCTCAAGGTCGGCCATGATGAGCTCCAAGTCGATCGTCTCAATGTCGCCGAGGGGATCGACGGGGACGTTCGTGCTCGCGTCAGCCACGACGTGCATGATGTTTTCATCGTCAAAGCAGCGCACAACGTGCACGATGGCGTCCGTGCGGCGGATGTTCTCAAGGAACTTGTTGCCGAGGCCCGCACCCTGGCTCGCGCCCTTGACGAGGCCCGCGATGTCGACAAATTCGATGACGGCGGGAGTCTTCTTCTTGGGGTGGTACATCTCGGCGAGCTTGTCGAGCCGCTCGTCGGGCACAGCCACCATGCCGACGTTCGGCTCAATGGTGCAGAAGGGGTAGTTGGCGCTTTCCGCGCCCGCGTTGGTGATCGCGTTGAAGAGAGTGGACTTGCCGACATTCGGCAGTCCGACGATACCTAATTTCATAGTTTTCTCTATCTCCTTAAAATGTCTTGATTTTCAAGGGTTTCCGGAATCCGGCGCGTTTGGCTTACGCCATTTTTACGCCATTTTCGCATGGACTTATATGCTAGGAAACCCTGCCTGATTCAAATTGCCGCACAGCCTGATCCAAGGATTCAGATGTGACATGGACGTATCTGTCCATCGTTGTTTTTATACTTGCGTGACCAAGCAGCTTTTGCAGCACCTTGGGCTGTACGCCGCATTCAATCGCTCTTGTGGCGTAGGTATGGCGTAAAGCGTGCATACAGAATTTTTCAATTCCTGCTTCGTCGCATAGCTTGTAAAGGTGGGTATCATAGGAACTGTTTTTCGCCGGTTCCCCGGTACGCCAGTTGATAAAGACAAGATCACGCATGACCAGCCGGGAGATTGCCCCCCGTTCGCCGGTCGATATATTCCAGTGTTTGTGAGAGCAGCGGAGATTCCTTTTGCCAAGGGCGCTTATCCTTGATTTCTTTCAGAATTTCATAGGCCCGATCCGTCAGCGGGATGGTGCGATAGCTCTGCTGCGTTTTCGGTGGTCCTGCACGCCAAAAGTGCTGCTTGTGGCGGTACTCCAAGGTTTTGTTGACCGTCAGCGTCCGATTCTGGAAATCTATCGCATCCCATGTCAGCCCGATCATCTCACCGGTACGCAAACCGGTTTCAAGGGTCAGCGCGTACTGATTGTAGTTGTGGGAGCGTTTCGCAACTTCAAGAAATCTGATTTGCTCATCCCGCGTTAAAAAGTGAATGTCGTCCGGCGCTCGGACCGGCTTTGTGTAGCGAACGCCGTCCATTGGGTGCTTGGTAATCAGGTCATTCATCTTCGCAGCCTTGAACATCGTACCCATTGTGATATAGGTCTGCCGGATGGTAGAACCTGCATAATCCGCATCCATGGAAAGCAGCACTTTTTTGCAGTGCATGGGCTTCACATCGGAAAGGAGCATTTTGCCGATGATGGGCTGGATGTTCTGCTTGTATCGCTCCCGATAATTTCGCAGGGTGTTGGGTGCCAAATCGCCCACAATGTTCTCAACCCAAAATGAAAACCATGTGTCAACCGTCGTGTCCGAGGGACAAAACACATCTTCGTGCTTGTCGGCATATTTCGCCTGCTCGATCCAGTTACGCGCCTCGGGAATCGTCTGGAAATATTTCTCATGTCGTTTTCCTGCTTTGTCTACAAAACGTGCGTGATATAATCCGTCCTTTCTTTGGTAGATACCCTTACCGCATTCTTTGCCTCGTAAACTTTTACCCATTCGGAAACTCCTTTCTCACTATGAGAAGAAGCCCCTATGCATTTTATAATTGTAGCACAAGGACTTTCTTTTCTCAATAGTGAACTTACCGTCAAGTCATCAACTTATGGCTGATATATTGCTCGAACTCCCTGCGTTTGACCAGCTTTTTGGACCCAACATAGAGAACAAACGGGCAATTCGGACTGCGCAGCATACTCTCGATCTTGTTGATCCCAATGTTGCTGTATGCTGCGGCTTCCTTAATCGTCAGCGTCATTTTGAGATGGATCGGCACTTGCAATTCCTCGACCATACTGTTACCACCTGTGTGTTACATTCCGGACTGTTGACTTAGAAACGTAGCATTTGGGGAAAGTAAGAGTTCGTCTGAGCGATCATCTCTTTCCGTATCCAAGTCCAGCAGCCATTTGTCTGGGATCGTGATCAGATTGGGTCCTGTGTTGCAGATCCGTTTTACAACATCTGCCTGGCACGAAAACAATGCGCCTCTATCCAGCTCTGCCCGCATTTGCTTCCCCTTTTTCAAGGCATACGCCTCCGAAAGCAGCTCCAGACTGAACAGATACAGCGGAAGCATAGATGCTTTGCAAATGCCGTTTTGCTGCAAGTACCGCTGAAACCGATACAGCATCGTTTCATCCAGCGTCAGTTTCATTAACCGCAGGCCCATCTCATCGACGGTGAAATAATGAAAGCTGCTGTTCTTGCTGAAATGGATCAGACGGCTACGCGGGTTTACCCCTTGAGCCATTTTTGCGTCCTTTTGTGGAAGAATGAGATTCTTCCTTCCGCCGCTCTCCATGGCCATGCAGAAATAGAGAAACCGGCTGCCGGTGCTGAGTGCGTGGAACTGCTTGGAGAGGAGCTGTGAGTTTCCAACCTGAATGAATCGTTTTTCTTTGTTATCCACCTTGGCGGATAAGGCCGGTACAATCGTAGGTCCGTGTTTTCGTTTGCTCAAATCAAACTCCTTCTTTCGTGTGAGAATAGGGGGTGGATGTCTCATTCCTTCGTGATAAATGTAGAAAACCGGCCCTGTTTGACCACCCATTCAAGGCAGAAAAAATTACACTCAATGTAAACTTTCGTAAACACAGAATGATCTGAATTTACGTTAGGTCTACACTGAGTGTAATGCTTGTGAGTATGTTTACTTATTCCAACGTTAAGCGTAGTGTGACATCGAATGGGTATCTTCCGGTGCACAGCCGAGAAAGGCGACTCTTTTTGCGAATCGGTCGCGGAACACTTCTCCGGCAGGATCTGCGCCGCATGCTCAGCTGCCAATATCCAGCTCGTAGGTGCAGAGGTAGAACAGGAACGACGTCATCTGGTAGCGGCTGATGCGGGTGCCAGCGGATGCCAGCAGCTCGTCAAGGCTGCTGTCCCGGGTGGTGATGTCCTTTGCATCGCACCAGAGCATCGCTTTGGCTGCCTCTCTGTTGAGATCGGGGTTATCTCGAAGGAGCTGCCTGAGCTGCATCTGATCCACGCCGGTATCGACGCCTGCCATGATCGCGTAGCGGCGAATCAGTACGCATGCCGTCTGATAGTCCACCTTGTCATCGTATTCGGCATTGGGATCATTCTGTCGGAGCAGCCTTGTCTGATAGGCCCAGCACACGGCATTATAATAGGGATGGGTCGCGTTGAATTCCTCGTTTTCGTAGTCAGCCGGAAGGGCGGTATTGTCCGTTTCCGGTCGGCCTGCGATGCGGTAGAGCACATCGACAAACTCGCCCAGCCTTGCCGTAGTCTTGCCGCCGAAGGTATCCGGCGTCTCCGGATCCACATAGCCTTTGCGGTACATGTAGAGGACACTGGCCTGATTGAAAATGCTCTTGATGTCCGTGAATACCACCGTGTCCGCAAGGCTCCCGCCGCTGGACTCTTTGGAAAAGACGTGGGCATAGTAATCGCTGTTGAGGATGTTGCCGGAGAGCTGGAACCGGCTATCCACATAGAGCCGGTAGGCTTCCGCCAGCTTGCCGGAGACTGTGGTATTCTCGTCGGCGGGGATCACGGTTTCCGTACCGGCGTCATAGCGGAAGGCCTTCGTCAGAAAGGACTTATCCGACAGCACCGCTACATGGAGGCCGCTGGAGAGTACGTCGGTGCCCGCCAGCAGGCGGGAATCGTAGTCCACACCGAAGAGGTTCAGCAGTGTCGGCAAGATGTCCGCCGTAGAGCAGTATTCGTCTACCACGATGTTCTCCGAAAGACCGGGGACATAGCAGATAAAACTGTTGCGGTACTTTTCAAAGGTCGTGTCCAACGTCTGCCCTGCCAGCTCGTTGTACTCGTCTTCGGTCAGGCCGTAGGGGTAGTGGTCGTTGGTCAGGACGATGCAGGTCTTGTCGGCAACGCCAGCCTGCTCCAGCCGCTGCATCAGGTACTCCAGTGCGTATTCCAGCTCCAGATTGCAGGCAATGTACGCCTTCACCGGCTCAGAATAGGGCAGATCTTTCACCGCGTCGCGGTTTTTGGCGCTCATGGCGTTGTCCCAGTTGTACTGGTAGTGACCGCTGAAGGTCATGTAATAGGCGTGGAAGGGTTCTCCGCTGTTGATGTAGTCGTCTACGGAGGCCTCCATCATCTCCAGGTCGGAGGATGGCCAGTCGATCTTCATGGCCAGACCAGAATCCGCCGCCTTGAACGTGTAGCCCATGTTGGCGTGGGTGATGTTCCGGTTGTAGAAATCCCCGATGTAGTCGTGATAGCCCCAGGCTTGATAGCCCATGCCCTTGAGCGCATTGCCCAGGCAGAACGGCAGATAGTTGGTGCCCGCCACATTGAAGCTGGAATCCGTCTTCGTGCGGGACATATCCGGATAAAGCCCCATGCACATGGTGTATTCGCCGTTGGTGGTGACGGACTGGAACGTGCCGTAGTAATTTTCAAAGAGAATACCCGTATGGCTCAGCTTGTAGAGCGTCGGCGTCAGCTCCTCGCTGATAAACCACGGGCAGAAGCTCTCGGCGCAGATGGTGATGAGGTTATAGTCCTTAAGAAGTCCTGTGTAGTTGTTTTTGCGGGTGGGTGTTGCATTTGATAGATACTCGTCTGTGGCCTTGAGAATATCGCTGTCGGTACTGTCTGCAAGAGCCGTAAAATCGATGCTTTCGATCACGTTATAGGAGTTGCTGCTGTATGTCCGCGGAACATCGCTTATATTCGCGTGATCATAATGCTGCCGCTGCCGCTGAAGAGCATGTATCGAAGCTCCTGCGCCGTGGTGGCCAGCATACCGATTTTTTTATAACTGCTGTCGGTGGAGGTGTTCACATTGGTGAAGGTACGATAGGCGGAAAAGGCTTTGTCCCGTCCAACATACATGAGTCCCGTGACCGTCAGCAGCAGTGCGAGGAGCACGGCAAAGGAGGCCATAGCCTGTTTCCAGCGCAGCCGGAACCTCAGCGCCTGTACCCTCCGCAGGGCAAGGCAGAGGATCACGACAACCAGCGGTAGCAGGAGGAGCAGGATCTTCAGCAGATTTTGGCGGATCCCATAGAGAAGCTGCGAGTTGAAATTGACGATCACATTTCCGCCCATGCCGATCTGGCTGACGGGCATGAAATCTCCGAAGATGCAATGATAGACCAGCTGCACCTCGGCCAGCATCACCTGTGCTGCCACCAGTAGAAGCCCTGTGATCTGTCGCAGAACCTTTGGCAGGCTTGAGACTACCAGCGTGCAGAGTGCGCCCCCCAGCAGGCCGAACAGGACAGGATATCCCGCGTACCGGTCCATCGAGCCGAATACGCACAGATGCAGGCACAGCTCCACATAAACGCCGGTCAGGCAGAACAGCAGGAGATTTTTGCGCCACGTATTCCAAAGGCCATGGCTCATGGGCACTGCCGCTTCAGCAGCAGTGCCAGAGCCTTGATTTGTATTTGTCATGGATACATCGGATGTTTTTTCTTTGAGCATATTAGTTCTCCCGTTGGGGCTTTTTTAAAAAGCTTCGTAGAATTTCAGCTGAATATGACAGATAGAGAGCTTATCTTAAAACAAATATTGAAAAAAGGCAACGGTTCCTGTAAAAAATCAGGAAAGATTTACAGGTCACGCGGAGAATCCTATGCACCAAAGTCTGTCAACCGTAGCTTTGCAGCCCGCCTCTGGGCTGCACATAAGAACTCTGCACCTGAAAATTTTACAAAATACATACAGACACATTGCAAAAGCCGTGTTATACTGTACGGAAAATTGAGAGTACCATCGTTTCAAGGAGGTGTGTGATGTGACGGAGACTGTGTTTCGCTTAAAGCGGCATTTGACTTCTTTTCAAATTATGATCCTCGGCTTTGCGGGCGTGATCCTGTTGGGGGCGCTGGTGCTGATGCTGCCCATCGCCTCAGTGCAGCGGATATGGACACCGTTTCATGAGGCACTGTTTACCTCCACTTCCGCTGTCTGCGTGACGGGGCTGGTGGTGCAGGATACCGGCAGTTATTGGTCCGCCTTCGGTCAAACAGTCATATTGTTGCTGATCCAGATTGGCGGGCTTGGGGTGATCACCGGTGCGGTGACCTTTCTGATGCTCTCAGGCAGGAATATCACGCTCAAGGAGCGCAGCGCCATGCAGGACGCCATCTCCGCTCCCGCGGTGGGCGGCATCGTGCGCCTGACGAGATTTATCCTCAAGGGGACCTTTCTGGTCGAGCTGCTGGGCGCGCTGGCGCTGCTGCCAATCTTCTGCCGGGATTATGGACTGCGGGGCGTATGGATGTCCGTTTTCCATTCCGTTTCCGCTTTCTGTAATGCGGGCTTCGATATTCTGGGGCGGACGGATTCCTTCTACCCCTCGCTGACGGCCTATGCCGCAGACCCGCTGGTCAACATCGTTATCATGCTGCTGATCATCGTGGGCGGCATAGGCTTTCTAACGTGGGACGATGTCTGTACGCACGGTCTGCACCTGCGGCAGTACCGGATGCAGAGCAAGGTCATTCTGAGCGCCACGGCCCTGCTGATCGCGCTCCCGGCAGTCCTCTTTTTCCTGACGGATTTTGCGGACCTGCCGATAGGAGAGCGGATATTGGCCTCCCTTTTTCAGTCGGTCACGCCGCGGACGGCCGGCTATAACACAGTGGATCTGACGGAGATGACGGATGCCTCTCAGGCGGTCACCATTTTGCTGATGCTCACCGGCGGAGCACCCGGCTCCACGGCGGGCGGCATGAAGGTCACGACGCTGGCAGTTCTCATTGCCAACGCCATTGCCGCCTTCCGCAGGCGAGAGGATCCGCAGCTCTTCCACCGCAGATTGGAGACATCCACTGTCCGCAACGCCGCCGCCATTCTGCTGCTGTATCTGGGGCTGACCTTTGTGGGCGCGGCGGCCATCAGCACAGCGGAGGAGCTTCCCCTCGGTGCCTGTCTCTATGAAACAGCGTCCGCCGCCGGTACGGTGGGCCTGACGCTGGGGCTGACGCCGCAGCTGGGAGTCCTGTCGCAGAGCATTCTCATCCTGCTGATGTATTTCGGGCGCGTCGGCGGATTGACCTTGATCTATGCCGCATTCTCCGGGCATGATCTGACTTACGCCCGCTATCCGCAGGAGAAAATTACCGTATCGCTATTACCAATTCAAAAGGCGGAGTCGGGAAAACTACCACAGCGCTGAATCTAGGCGCAGCGCTTACGGCGAAAGAAAAGAAGGTCCTTCTGGTTGACAATGACCCACAGGGCAATCTGACGGCTGCGTTAGGATATACTCCAGGAGAACAGAGAAATACCCTGGCAAAACTACTGCTTGTTCAAATTGACTCTCCGGAAGATCTGCCGCTACATCTTCCTCGCTCCGTAATACATACCGAGATGGGCATGGACCTGATTCCTGCCAATAAACGACTGGCAGATGCTGCGGCCCGATTGCAAGTCATGCAGCTATCTCAATATAATGCGGCAGGTGCATCGAATGACCCCAGCGAAAAGATAATGGCCACCTTGTTGACCTCATTTTACGAACAGTATGACTACATTATTATTGATTGCGGGCTGAAACATGAGCTTTTGACCATCAACGCACTCGCCGCTGCCGATTATTGCATTATTCCAGTGCAGGCACATTTCCTTGCAAGTGAAGGAATTCCGGATGTATTGGAAATGGTGAAAAATGTTCAGAACCGATTCAATCCTGATTTGAAGATTGCAGGCATTCTCTTGACTATGTATCAATCGCGCCCTCAGCTCTGTCAGAGCGTTCGAAACAGTGTAAATGATATCTACGGCGAGAGTCTCCATGTTTTTGAGCGCCCGATCGAGCAGACAATCAAGGCCGCCGAGTGCCCTGCTGCAGGAATGAGCATTCTTGATTATGCACCCAAGAATCCTGCTGCCGAGTCATACCGCAGCCTTGCTCTGGAGGTGCTTCATCTTGCCTAAACGCGACATGAATGACCTGCTAAAAAAGCGTATGAGCGCCACACAGCAGGCTGCTGAAATTGTGGTGGGCGACGAGGCGTATGAAACGCTGTTTAGAGGTGCACCAGCACCGGAGGCATCGAGATTCTGTGATCTGCCGATAGACAGGCTTCGCCCATTTTTTACTGCCGACATTGGGTTCCATCCCTATTCGCCAGAAAAGCTCAGAGCGTTTTCACAGCAGCTTGCCGAGCAGGGAATCTACGAGCGTGTTATCGTCCGCCCTATCCCAGACAGCAACGATTATGAGATCCTTGCCGGTCATAACCGCACGAGGGCTTGGCAGATGACCGGGCATGACATGATCCCAGCCGAGGTGGTGAGTGCCGACGACGCGAGAGCTGTCTCTATTGCTGTTGCCACCAACCTCCTGCGGCGTCAGGACCTTACCATCATTGAGCGCGGCAAGGCATACAAAGCCGTGCTTGATGCGGAAAAGCGGCAAGGGGCAAGAACAGACATCGGAACTTCTGGCGAGAATCGCCAGAAGTTCCTCACCCGTGAAATAGTGGCGGATTTCTTTGGCGTGACCGAGTACGAGATCCGCAAAGCAATCAAGTTGGCAGGCCTGATTGAACCGCTTGCGGATATTTTGGAAGACACTCCACGCAAGCTGCCGATTGCTTGCGCTGAGTTGATTGCTGACTATGACGCGACCACCCAGCAGGCATTTGTGGAGATGTGCTCTATCGAGGGCTACACGCTCAATAAGGCCACAGTGCAGAAAATCACCCGCACCTGTCCGCCCCCTTCTGCGGGAAAACAGGAGATTTACGCTGTATGGCGGCAGGCTCGCGCCGAGGAAGCCCAGCGCCGTACTGCACCTCCAAAGAAGATCAGCTTTGACCGCAGGAAGTTCGCTCCGTACCTTCAAAAGCTGGGTAGCGACAAGGAACTTGAAGAGTTGTTTTTGGCGTTCTTGCGGCAGCGGGTCGGCTGATGTATAATGAAAAAGAATAAAAGAAAGGATACCGAACGCTATGAGCGAACAGGAAAAAATCCAACTTTTTGAAGATCAAAAGATCCGCACGGCATGGGATACAGAAAAAGAAGAATGATATTTTTCAGTTACCGATGTCACTTCTGTTTTGACAGGTCAGCAGACCGCTCGTGGAGCGAGCAACTACTGGGCCAAACTCAAGCAGCAGCTGAAAGAAGGGGGCGCAGATAAACTGCTGACAAATTGTCAGCAGTTGAAAATGACCGCATCTGATGGAAAGCACCGCGCAACCGATGTTGCTATAGAAAAGAAATCATTGAAGGGGGTTATGCGATGAGTACATTATCTGCAAAAGAGTATAAGTGCTTTGAAGATATCAAGCGAGTCCGTCCAGATGGCTCAGAATACTGGGCAGCAAGGGAGCTTGCTCCCGTGCTGGACTATGCAAAATGGGAGAACTTTTATAAGGTTATCAAGCGTGCCATGATTGCCTGCGAGAACAGTGGACGCAGTACCTTGGAATGTTTTCCTGAGGTCAGGAAAACATCTCCCATGCCGAATGGAGGAGTAAAAGACATCCTTGATTACGAGCTTTCGCGTTATGCCTGCTATCTGATCGTCCAGAATGGTGATCCACGCAAAGAGGTGATCGCTCTCGGTCAAACATACTTTGCAATTCAAACCTACCGGCAGGAGGTCGCAGACCGCTTTAATCAGCTGGATGAGGATAGTCGCAGGCTTGTGGTTCGCGGTGATATCAAGCAGTGGAATCAGCTTTTGGCAGAGACCGCGCGAAACGCAGGCGTTATCACGGCGGAAGAATTTGCAATCTTTCAGAATGCCGGATATATGGGCTTGTATGGCGGAATGACGGTAGATGATATTCACCGCAGGAAGGGACTTGCCATCGGCCAAAAGATACTTGATTACATGGGGAGTACGGAGTTGATTGCTAACCTATTTCGCATTTCGCAGACTGAGGAAAAGCTGCGCAAGGATCAAGTTTCGACTTCCGATGCCGCGACCGCTGTTCATTATGCTGTCGGGAATGAAGTAAGGGAGGCAATCCGAAAGATCGACGGCACTATGCCGGAGGATCTTCCAACACCTGAAAAGAGCATTGCGCAGTTAGAGCGCGAGCAGATGGAACGCCTGAAACAAAAGGCGATTGATGGACAGCTCATGCTGGATGAATAGGCCGCTTCCACGTAAGATCTTAAAATAATTGAATAATTTGCTGAAAGGCTCGACACCGTGAGGTGCCGGGCCTTTCCTTTTGAACGAGGTGAAAAATGAACAACCTATGGAACCGCAGCGTTGGCCCGTTTGATGAAGCGGCTGTACAGAGGCACAGACACATGGGGCTGCTTGATTGCAACGGGGATGTGAACGCGGATGCAGTAAATTTCCTTGCCCATCTTTGCGCAGGCCTATTCTTTGACGCCCTTTGTGATTCTTATGTTGAAATGCAAACCGTTTCCAGGATATGTCAGGCTTTCTGTAAGTCTGAAAATGTAGAGGCGCAGAGAGTAGTCTTAATGATCTGCTCAGAGTATGACGAGATGAACCATCCTGTCCCGGAAGCTATCTGGTGGATTTCCGGCAGTAAATTATTGGTGCCGCCATTCATTGAAGGATTTCTCAGTTATCTGAGGGAATATTTAAAAGAACTGGAGGTGATGTGATTTATGCGAGCAATTAAAGTCTACTGCCCGCCTGGAGTGGAACCTCCGCTTTACGCTTTCATTGATGCTCTGGACGGGAAACTCAAGGCTATCCCGGTAAGTTTGGTGATCTTGTGTTTTCCGGAATTGCTGTTTCAGCTGCTATCCTGAAAGCCGTTCTTCTTGAGCCGACGTAACTTTCCACGGGAGATGCCGGTACGGCGTTCGAGCTCAGCTAAGTTGACTTGCTCCAGAGAGAATGTATCTCCCCATTCTGCTTTCATTTCTTCTATGGCTTGTGCTATAATCGGCACATAGCCATTACCACTTGCCTCTTTCATTACGCTCCTTTCCACTGGGCTGTTGGCACTTTCCAGTGTACAAGGTTTGAAAGAGCTATGGTAGTGGCTTTTTATTTCCGGCTACATGGGGATATTTTCGCCCGACCTGAACAATGGTAATTCTGCACTATGACGGAGAAGGAGTTTTAAGCAATTGAAAAATCAGAATGAGCAAAGATTATTGACATTGATTCTGCAATATCCCAAGGTCTAAAAAGATTTCGTCTCCACATCTGTCTTCTATCGCAATGTCTGAACTGATAGAGGAATATTCAGCTTTGACAGTTTCATAAAATTCGCCTTTTAAGATTTTTTGATTTTCTATCCGATTTTGTGGTTCTATTATGCAATCAGAAAATACAATTTCTGAAGTATATCCTTTCCACAAAAGCGAACCGTTTTCAACCGAATAAATAGCTCTACCATCGACATCAACGGTGCTAATTTTCTTAGTATAATCGAAGAAGTTAGGATTGTTGTGGAATATTGTTTCTTCAGCGCTGATTATCAGCACCATAGGAATCGAATAAGATTCTCCATTCTGTGGACTTGAGTTATTTTGCCCTTCAGCATCTAAACTTATATATTTTGTGGTCTGTGCTGTGGGGGGGAGTAATCCGCTCTTTTCTATATAACGCCACTCATATAGAATTCCATCTAAAAGATTAGACTTAAAATAGATTTTAACTAAACTCAAATTATGGATCAAATCCATATCTGTGTCATATTTCTGAGATACAAGGTGGCCTACATCTTTCCAAACATCAGCAATGCTTTCACAAGTTTCCTGCTTTTGCCAACGCATAATAACACTTAATCCTAAATTCAGTAGAACGAGGGCTAAGAGTATTATCGAAAGATATATAAGCCGCTTGCCCTTAAACAGTCGTTGTGCCATGTTCCGCATCAAATTAAAATCGCCTCCCATTATATTATAGGATAGATGGGATAGGACACAGTTATCTACTGTGCCCTATCCTATATTTGTGGTCAAAATTGTTAGAATAAGTGCAAAGGGGGTATTGTTTACCGCCTTAGTTACCTCAAAGAATGCGTTGGCAGCTGCACATTTCCGTATGTGCGCTTTGCAGGGAAAGAATTGTCCATGAACGTACCCACCGGACGTTTTGCGACCCGTGTATCTATGGTCGGCCGCGGTGATCTTGCCATTGGGTTTAATCTTCGCTATATGATAGATGCATTGCGACAGTTTAGAAAAGAGCCGATGGTGCGGCTCAAACTCAGCGGCCCCTATACGCCCATCGTGGTCGAGGCAGAGGGGCGCAGCGATTTTGCGCTGGTGTTGCCGGTTCGGCTCCGTGATGAAATGGCCGCCTGAGACTAAAAAGAAAATGGGCGATGCGCCCTCAAAAAATGAAAAGGAGACAGCAATATGAAAACTATCTACATTCCCAAGGGAGAAACTATCCGTTACGAATCTCTTGCGACGGAGCATCTGGTTGTTCACGGATGCCTTCAAGTGACCTGCGGCATCACGGCCAAAACGATTACAGGGTACGGAACAGTCCATGCCGGAACCGTGAATGCCGATGTGATTCGGGTCGATGATATGGACGCTGGCAGCATCGTCTGTAAGCGCCTGCTCGCTAAGCGTGTGCAGTCGCCGGAGGTCTTTGCCTCGGAGAGCGCCGCGGTATCCTGCTTTCTATCCTCTGCCTATGTAGAGACAGGAAAGCTGACGGTAACGCTTAGTGAGATCGACACAGTAAATGCCGCAGAGATCATTAACCTGACGCCGAAAAAGCGCACGCTTTTTGGTACGCTTCTTGCTTCCGCGTTCCGCTCAATCTGGACGGTATTGACGGTTCCTGGTCAAAAGGAACTGAAAGCCACGGCAGACGTCGATGATAATGTGCGAGAGGCTGTTGTTGAACCGGTGCAGGAAGAAAAGCAAGAATCTGTGGCAGCACAAGCTGCACCATGCGCGACAGAGGATATCGCCGAGCCTGAACCTGCGGATGAAGAACTCAATCGAATCGTCGGCATTTTCAAGCTGGCGCGTGAGCAGGGCTACACCCTCAAGCTCATCCCCGGTACGCCGGAGGAAAATGCACCCGTGTTCGATTTTGAGCATGAGCGTATCCTCCACAACGCTGCGTAAGAGCCTATGCGGGAGATCAATGTGGTGAGCAGGGTACGGATCAGCGAAAATGGGAAATCCGTCCTCTATGAAAAGCGCTATCACGGTATCCTGACAGAAAACGGCTGTGTGAGGTTAAAAGCATACTGCGCCAAGCGCATCCCGCTGGGGACGGCAGGCACAGCTAAATCTTCGCCGCAGGCCGAAGAGAATATGAAAGGCGCGGCATGAGCCGTGCGACAAGAAGGCAAGGAACTGTATCTGTTCCTTGCCCTCTTTTATATCAACGATCGGAGGAATTGCCATGTCTATAAAATCACAGACGAACAATATGCGGCGGCTGGCCGTGCTGTTTAATTTCAATCTTTGCAATATCCATGGAAAAAAGGAGTGTGGCCCCAACGGGAGCAAGCAGGTCTTCCTCAATGTGGGAAAGGTTTTCCTGCGCGCCCTCGCAAGAGACCTCGGGCTTCACGATGTGACCGTCAGCAGCAACGCCGGCGGCATTGGTGTATCGGGAGAGTGCAGCTTGATCGGAATGTGGGAGAACGGCGGCCTTTATGTCTCCATTTCCCAGCCTGCCTGCGGCAGCGGTATACGGATATTCTTGTCCCCAATGGCCGCACATTGAGTGATTTTGTTCTTAGGAGGTAAAAAATTGACAGAAAAAGACACCAGAGAAATGCAGGCAGCGCTTGCAAAGCCCTTTGCTCCGGAGGATCTGGAATGGCGCCTGCAAAATACGATTGAGGAATCGATGCGAGGCATGGCGGTCCCCTATGTGACCAACCGCGCCATCCAGAATCGACTGGACGAGGTCTGCGGCCCGGAAAACTGGTACAACGAGTTCAAGCCGTGGCACTCCAACGGGAAAAAGGACGCACAGCTCTGCGGCATTGCCATTTACTTTGAAGGCAAAGGCTTCATAACCAAATGGGACGGCGCCGAGGATTCGGACATTGAACCCATCAAAGGCGGCCTCTCCGACAGCATGAAGCGAGCTGCCTACCAATGGGGCATCGGACGTGTCCTCTACAGCCTCGACACCGTATGGGTGGACATTGAGCGCCGGGGACGCAGCTACATTATTAAGGCTAGTGAGCGGAAAAAGCTGGATGACGCTTATTTGAACGCGCTTAAAAAGCTGGGGCTTGAGCCTGCCGCAGCGAGCGGTATTCAATCTCTGTTGATGCCTAAGACCGCGCCGGAGCAGAAGGCCGCAGGCGATAAGCAGCCGGCCTCCGCACCTGTACAGGATCAGCGCAGCGGCGGCACGGCGCAGCAATCTGCCGAGCCCCAGAATCGCTCGGCACAGCAGAAACCGCAGGCGGGCCCCAAAAAGCAGGAATATGCCTCTGAACCCACCGGAAAGACCGTCCCGTTCCGCAATACCGCGCAGGCTATGCCCGAGGAGGACATCTACACAGTTCTGGCCGCGAAGGTACAGGGCGGCATGAGCGGCAGCAATACGCTGATCAATCTGGAAACGCCAGAGAAAAAGCAGACCTATGCCTATGTCCGAGGGGTACGTCCCGAGCTGACGCCGGGTACGCAGCTCTCTCATGTGAGGCTCACGACCCGCAAGCAGGATACCGTGGTGTTCTGTGTACTGGAGTCCTATGAGGTCTATCAGCAGGGCCAGCAGGCAGCATAAAAAGCTGCCCTGAGCCAAAGAAAGGAGCAGACAGTTGAAAAAGATCGAACAGTTTCAGATCACCAGTATGAGTATTTCGGGCTTCAAGTCCTATGAAAAACCTACGGAGCTGACCTTCGGCAACCCTACCGTCATCACCGGGGGAAATGGCCGGGGGAAAACCAGCATTGCGGACGCCATCGCATTTGCCGTGACTGGACTCCCGCTTTTTGGAGAACGTGGCCTTGACCGACTCCACAATGAGAAAAATCCTGACGTCGCCATTCAGATGCGCTTTGTGGATGAGAATGGGATCACCCATGAATTGACCCGTATCCGCCGAAATAACGATATGTCCATCTATTACGACGGTCATACCATCCGTCAACTTGATTTGGCTGACCTCTTCGGGGAGCGGGACGTGTTTCTCTCTATCCTAAACCCCCTGTATTTTATCGAGGAGCTGGGGACAAGCGGTAAGAATCTTCTGGAACGGTATCTTCCGTTCATTCCGCAGGAGACAATCCTCGCACAGCTCCCTGGCGAGGTGCAGGCATCCCTGAAGGATGAGGTGATCCTTTCGCCTGACGCCTATCTCAAGGGACGGCGTGCGGAGATCCGCGAGTTGGAGGAGCGTATCACCTATCTCGGCGGGCAAAAGGATCTGGCGGCAACCCAAAAGAAACAGTACGAAACGATGCGGGTGGAGTTTTCGGAGGGCATTACGTCTCTTCAAAATGAGATCGCGGCATTGGCGGAAAAACAGTTTGCCGACCTCGATACTGCCAAAATGCAGGAACAGCTCGTCGAACTAAGTCAGCGATACGATGAGATGGCCCGTGATGAACGCGGCGATACGGTGCAGCAGCAAAAAGAGCTTCGCGCACTGCGTGAAAAGATTGTCCGCAGACAATCCGAGCAGTATCAGTCCAAGTTTACCGAGCCGCTGGCGGAGATCGCGGCCAAAGTCAATGACTTGGGGACGCGGTATAAGCGGGAATCCGTGGCATACAAGGCATTTCATGCCGGTATGGACTGCCCCACCTGTCACCGTCGCGTGACGGAGGAAACGCTGCCGGAGGTACAGGCTGCGCTCAAAAAGAACATTTCTGAACTGTATGCCGCCGGAACAGAGCAAAAGGGGCAGCTTACAGAGCTTCAGGAAATGGATAAAAAGGCCAGAGATACCTTCGATGCTTTCAAAGAAGCTGATCTCCGCAAATGGACGGAAGACGCTGCCGAACTGGAGCGGCGCTGCGCGGAACAGTCGGAAACCAGCTCGCAGGCTGCCGAGTCACTGCGCAGTGAGATCCAGGCCCTGACGGCGGAGCTGGAATACGGCAATTTGACGCAGGCAGAGTATGGCCGCCTGCGTGAGTGCCGGGAACAGTGCCGTGAGTTGGAGTCCAAGCTCTCTGCGCTGAATGAGATGGCATCTGCACAGACGCCTGACTTTGACCGTGAGATCCGTGAGGCGCAGGAGGCCATCGGCAAAATCAAGCGCACGATGACGAATGTGATTTCGTATGTCAGCAAGCGGGCCGAGCTTACTTTTTCACAGCTTAAAATGAACCGCGTGGAAATTTCCCTCTACGATGTGGTGAAATCCACGGGCGAGGTCAAAGATACCTTCAAGTTTACCTACAGCGGCCGCCGTTATGACCGGCTCTCTCTTTCCGAGAAGATCCGGGCAGGTATGGAGTTGTCAGAGCTGATAAAGCGTCTCACAGGGCGCAATTACCCCGTCTTCGTAGACAACATGGAGTCCGTGGATGACCTTGCCAATGTCCGTCCGACAGGACAGATCATCATGGCAAAATGCGTGAGCAATGCGCCGCTGCAGGTGAGGCCTATCAAACCTATTGTTTTCGCGGAGCAGCGTGCCGCCTGATAGGGGGTGATCCCGTTTGGCCGTCCGACAATATGATAAGATCCCTATCGTGGAAACGGCCAGACGGTGTGGGCTTGTCCTCGACTCCCGAACGCTGCGGCGAACGGAGGTCGAGGCAAGCTGCCCCTTCTGCCATGACCACGGACCGGGAAAATACCATCTGAGCCTCAATACCGACACAGATCAGTACCGCTGTAACCTTTGCGGGGCCCACGGCAACAGCGTGAGCTTGTATGCAAGACTTAAAGGGATCAGCAATAAAGAGGCCTATTTGGAGTTGGTGCGGGGGACAAAGGTATATCCTTTGCCCCAGGCGCCCGCTCCCCAAAGGAAAGAGCGGCAGCCTGTTTCGCTGGAGCAGCGCCACGCCGCATATACGGATATGCTGGAGCACTTGACTCTTCTTGACCGGCACGGTGAAAACCTGCTGGGAAGAGGCTTATCCGAAGATCGCATCCGAGAAAACGGATACAGAAGTATGCCCGAGACTGAGCGGGGCCGCCAGCTTTTGACCGACCTGCTCCGCTCCCACGGGCATGACCTGCACGGTGTTCCCGGCTTTCGCACCTACTACGGCGAATGGACGCTCTCCGGCCCAAGTGGGTTCCTTATTCCGGTTCGGAATAAGGACGGGCTCATACAGGGGCTTAAAATCCGGCTCGACGAAGCGGACCATCCCAACCGGAAGTACCGCTGGCTCTCCAGCCGGAACCTGCCAAACGGCACCCGCAGCTATTCCTGGGTTCATGTGACGGGAGATAGGACAAGAAAGCGTGCGTTTTTAACAGAGGGCCCGCTCAAGGGCGACGTGGCCAGCTTTCTCGCAAAAGATGCATTATTTATCTGCATCGGCGGAGTCAACGCACTTCACGGGCTGACCGATACCATCCGAGAGCTTGGCGTCCATGAGGTCGTGGAGGCAATGGACATGGATCAGATGACAAATTCCAATGTCCGCAATGCCATCCTTGCTATGAGAAAAGAAGTGCAGAAGATACCGGGTATCCGCTATGCAAAATACACATGGAATCCCGCCTACAAGGGCGTGGATGACTACCTTTTAAGCCGAACTGCAACGATGTAAAGGAGAAACGATGTTAACAGAACAAGAAAAAGTACGAATCCAAGCGATAATTCGAAAAAGGCAGTATGGCATTACGCTCAGCCAGATGAAGCAGTTTTTCAAGAAGCATCAGCACGCACGGGAAATTGGTGACAAAAAAACGATGGAAAAAATCGAGTACTATCTGACCGACATCAATTTTCATTACGAGTGCGGGCTGCTCATATCCGGGCAGTATGATAAGCTGTCGGAAGTAATTAAAAACTGGTGAGAGAACTTACTGTGAAGAAAGGATGATCTATAATATGGATAAAGTCATAAACATGAATGAACTTATCGGTGCGGCTGCTGGTGATCAGCAGCACATGCTAGGAAAGTTTCTGTATTTTTCTTTGGCAAATCTTCTGGTGGATAAAGACGAGTTATCTCACCTGTGTGAGAGCCTGGGGATCCCGTACAGCGGCAGCAACCGGCTTTCCGTGTCAGATGCCTTTCGCTCTGCCACAGGTGATATCCGAGAGCGCATCCCTGTTACGGAGAATAGTGAGACGAACATCTACCTTGCCTACTGCCGGGATAATAAGCACACCCCTGGTGTTCTCTCCCGCGAACTGATAAAGGAAACGCTGAATCGACAGACGAATCAATACGAAAAGTTGGCAAATATCAGCTACGACAAGGCAGACGGCATTTTCCGCAGCGACAATATGGTCTACGATTCTGCGGTGGATGTGCCTGCGTGCTGCCGGCATGCAGAAGAACTTTTTGAACTCTATCAGCGCTGTGCCAACCGCAAGCAGATTGAAACAATCTGCCTCAATTACTTACGGGGCCTTGAGGCCACCAAACTGAGTGTCAATGGTCACATGTATTTTGTTCCCCGTACCCATATGGACCAAGTGGACATTTTTGAGGATTTTATCACGCTCCTCAGTGGTCTCAACAAAAGAACGACACCTTTGATTGTCAACAGCTTTTATATCATTGACGATGCGAAGCAGCGTGAAAAGATGACAGAAGAATTTTATAATGCAGTCAAAAAAGAGATTGCAGTGTATCAGGAAAAGTGTGATTATCTTATCAAAAGCAACAGCCAAAGCCCTGCGATCATGGATCGCTGGATTTTGAAGGTGCAGGCTCTGGAGGAGAAGAAACGGCACTATGAAGGTGTACTGCAAAGAGAACTGGATGGGCTGGATGACGAATTTTCCGTCCTGAAGCTCCTCTCGCAGGAACTCCAGGTCAGGGCAAACGGCATCCGCAACTTGCGATTTCGGCAAAAGGCAGCATAAATAAATGTCAGCGGAGGTATCGATACGTGATGTCGATGCCTCCGCCATTTTTTGCACAAAGCGGAAACTAATACAATATTTACGAGAAATAAGGCTGAATGGTTGTGCTTGGATATATAGTTCAATTGGGAGAACACCCCGTATTTGCTATCGATACGGCGCTTAGTCAGATGGAAATTTTGCACATATCTAAAAGAGGGTATTTAGTCGAAACGATGAAATGAAATATTCTTGCTGAAAATTGCAAGTAAAAGCACTTCTTCTGCATTTATTAGGTAAAAGCAAAAAATTTTATCAAGGATATACGGAAGGGGGTGGTTTTATGAAAAGAATTGTAGCAGCAATGCTCCTTACCCATTGGTAAGACGATGGTACAACCTGTCGCTGTCGGCAACGGTACCTTCGATAGGCCTCTTAGTAGCAAAAACCGTCTACAAGCTAAAAATAAGCAATAATCTGCAGATGAAAAAGGAGAGATGATCCCATGAAAAAAGTTATAAAAAGAGGTTTAGATCTTATTTTATGCGCAGCACTCATTTCATCTATTTCATTTTGCTTTGCATGGAGTGATGTTTCACAATATGCAGATACGGACGTTATGGAAATGAGCTTATCCGACTTGGCATCTTTACGAACGGTGGACTCTCGCATTAAAGATCAACTGTCAGAGACGCAGCAAGATTATGATTTCCTTTTGCAGTATTCTTCAAGTTCTGCTATGTTAAATGAGTGGACAGTATATGATTTACAAACCGCAGCATCTGTTATTAAAACAAATAACCTTACGTTTGAGCAAGCAAACACTTTAATATCGAGTTGGAAAACTGCAACTCCCTCGGCTGAAAATGAAATAGATTTGGAATATGCATCGATTCTTTGCAAAGATCCGCTATCATGCATTGAAGCGAAGGAATCTCCGGTAACTATGTCATATTCTGGAGATGTGAAAACATATGTAAATTCCTCGGATTGGACAGGGCTACACTACATGGTTCGGACTGTAACAGGAGGATATTACAAGGCAAGTGGAACGTTTACTTTACCATCAGTTAATCTTAAAAGCAGCTTGTCAGATCCTGATGTACCCTATGGCTTCTTTGGAATATATGTAAGTGATAAAATAGGCTTAGATTTAGGAACCTATTATTCTCAAAAAGATGGTGAATGGGGTTTCGATATTAGTGGGTATATTAAGAATTCGGCCGGAGAATATGCGCATTACTGGAGACCCTCTTCAATCAAGTATTCTCCAAGTCAACTATCGTCTGTAAATTTAGTTGCAACGATCACAAAAGGCAGTGCGTATGATACCGTTACTCTTAAAATCATTAACGGTGTATCATGGGCGGTTATTGACACAATAACTCTCAATACAAACGAAACAGGGCATAATGCAACATTCACCAAACCCGTAAATGGCGCAAGCGAATCGTATGTAACTTCAAATTATACAAATCTGTATTTTAACCGTGAAGTATGCTTAGCGTATGATAAACAGTCCAATCGTGCACCAACCGGTACGACAATTCTAAATGCACGTTGGTCCCAGGTTTATCTTTATACTCCGTCAAACGGCTATGGATTATGGGGAACAGCGGCAACGACATTTGCACATAAAACTGCGCAGACGAGCACACTTGCAAACAAGGTTTCCGTAAGCATTACGACAAAATGGAGCGAAGATACCACAAATATACTATATCAGTAGTCTTTTAATGAAAAAGAAGGCATTCTCATGGAAAGAAACGGAATAGACAAACTCAAAAAAGCCTGCATAATACTCCCGTTGGTCGTTGCGGTCATATTCAATTCCAGCGTTGCGGCTATTGATCGTGAGAACAATTCTAAACTGAGCTGCGGAATAGATTCCTATTATGTGAAAGATATGATAGCTCAAGACGATCATATATGGCTTCTTTTGCATGATAGCTCGATAGGCAAAGATGCAGTAGCCTGTATAAATGAAAAGACGCTTGAATTGCAGGCATGCTATCGAAGCGGCGAAGATTTAGAAGATGAGATGATCATTCAGAATATGTCTGTCCAACCAAATGGTTCAGTTTGGCTTGACCTATTCTATCCGAAGAATCCAAAGGGTTTGCAATACAGCCTTTTTATTCTTCAAGACAATGTTAATGTGGCTGCGGCCAGTAATGTTGTTCTCTGCGAAAATATTGCCTTATGGGAAAATGGAAGTTCGTTGTGCTACTGGGATAGCGATGAGATCGTCAAATCTGTGGACATTCCTGCTGGCACAGAGCCTTATGCGATTTCGGCATTGAATGGCAGGCCATGTTTTGTAGATGCCTATACTGGCAAGGTATTCCTTTTGAATGAACACGGAAAATGGATCAATCAGTACAGTATCCCAGTTAGCGATAATAAGGTTTTGCCCCAAGAATTTGTGAACTTTTACGCTTCCATGACAAGCTGCGGTAACGAGGTGTACTTGTCGTATCTTGTCGGCCCGGAAAAGAGCAATAGTCTGAACAGAGGCGGCCTTGTGAGGCTCAGCGACGGAAAAAGGCTGGGAGACACTGCCGGTTTGATCGTTCATGCCAAGAAGCAAAATGATGATTCTGTGCAGCTTTATATGACCAACGGTTTCTCCGACAATTCCAAGCTGAAAGAGTACCAACAGCTGTCTATTAAATCAGACACAATCACCGAAGCAAGGGCTTTCCAACAAGACGGCGACAATACGGCTATATATTTGCCGGCAGAGTGGCAGTATAGGGACAACCTCGGCCGTCTATGGGGATGGTCAGAGACAATTCGGAATAGTATTACCTGCATTGATACGGATAGCCTTACAGATACCGACAGCAAGTTCAGTGCGTCTACCGACTATTATGGCTTCCTGGACGCGGATGAGTCAGCATGGTATGGAAGTCAGCAACAGGGCGTTATAAAGTCAGTTGTCCAGTTGGGCATTATGAACGGATATACTGACGGTACATTTCACCCTATAGGCAATATCACACTGAGCGAAGCAATTAAAATGGCTGCTGTTGTCCATGCCACATGTAATAACCAGACAATCTCTTTTTCAGCATCAGATGATGGTAAATGGTATGATGGCTATCTGAACTATTGTGTAAAAAATCGAATTGTCTCGAGCGACGAATATTCCAGCCTCGATGCTTACGCAACACGAGCGCAAATAGCACATATTTTCGCGAAAGCAACATCTGATTTTGCCGTTGTCAACGACATTGACTATGATTATATTCCTGACGTAAGCGAACGAAGCGAATACGCTGATGAGATACTTGCTCTTTACAGAGCAGGCATCTTGACCGGAGATGAAAGAACCAGAGCATTCAGACCATCTGACACCATTACACGTGCTGAAGCAGCTGCAATAATCTCGAGAGTAGCTTTGCCTACGACGCGAATCAAAATCGTTTAAAATGGGAAATGAAAAATTCTGTACCCTATGCAGAGGCACTGCAATGGAGCATGATCTGGAAAAGTTAGCGGTTACGGCATTGCCTATCTCTGCAAGTCCTATAATGAGGCACGATTCCTGCATGGAATCTTAGAAGCATTGTGAGCAAATGAAATCCAGATTGTTATTTCTAAATTTCATGAGATTTATTCTAAGCATGCACCATATATCTAGATTGATAACATGAAGGAATTCATTGACAAGATTTCATAGATGAATCGAGCAACATAATCTGCACAAACTGCGCCCCTCTGAATCCTTGCAACGTAAGGATTCAGAGGGGCGTAAATTTGTGCAGCGTCGTATCAAATCGTTCCTGACTGCAAAAAATGAAGGGCATTAGAGGTACGGCACTTTTGTTGTGCAGATATTGACGCTTATATTTCAAGACATTTGGCGTCTAAAAGGAAGTCATAGACATTCACAGTCAGAATGCCGTATTCATCATAGTAGGGAGAAACAATATCTTTGGTGATGATGTTTTTTTTGAAAGAGTCATCAATTTTCCGAAACGGTCGGATCTCCTGTGTCCGCTTTGCTTCATCCGGTAGCGAAAAGGCAGATTGAATATAATAGCGCAGGGAACCCATGTTGCACACGAAATCAACTTCTAACTGCTTGCGAATCACTTTGCCTTCTGCGTCTTTTTCAGCAATCGGCACGACACCTACATCGACACTGTACCCTCTCATGCGAAGTTCGTTGTAAATCACATTTTCCATAGAATGAGTTTGCTCAAACTGGCGAAAATTGATACGGGCGTTACGCAGTCCCAAATCGGAGAAATAGTATTTTTTCGGCGTTTCGATGTAGGCTTTTCCCTTGATGTCATACCGCTGCGCCGACTCAATCAGGAACGAGTCTTCAAAGTAGCCCAAATACTTTCGGATGGTGTTAGAGGTAATTCGGGATTTTTTGGCAGTCCGAAAGGTATTTTTCAGTTTTTCCGGGTTGGTCAGAGATCCAATGGCGGAAGATAGAATATTGAGCAAATCCTCCAGTTCTCCAATATTCTTCACCCTGTTATGTTTACAGATGTCTCGCAGATAGATCTCACTGAAAAGGTTTTGTAAGGCTGCAGCCTTGTCACCTGCCCCATCTCGCAGAACGACCAGCGGGATACCGCCATAGAGCATATATTCTGAAAGCCCCATGTATTTGTCCCCCTTGTAAACAGACATGAACTCTGCAAAACTCAGGGGATACATATGGACCTCATCTCCGCGCCCAGCGAACTCGGTGGCAATATCTTTGGATAAAAGTCGGGCGTTGCTTCCAGTCACGAACACGTCCATATTCTCTTTGCGCAAATAGCCGTTCAAAACCGCTTCAAAGCAATCGAGCATCTGCACCTCATCCAGTAGCAGATAGTAAACGCTGTTGTCTACAACTTTGGAGCGAATATATGCCATAAACTTTTCGGGGTCAACACCCCGTTTTTCTTTTTCAATTTGAATGAGACTTTCTCCAATCAGATACAGGTCGTCGGCTGAGTCAAAGGCAAAACGAATAATGTGCTCAGCATCAACACCAGACTCCAGCAGGTGATGATAATACTGCTTCTTTGACGTTCCCAGTTTTTCTCTTGGAAAAGATATCCTTGCATTCCATTTACTAGAACAGAAGATGTTGCTGTATCAGAATTGACTTCAAAGTCGTTGACGTATCCTTGTGTCATACGGGTATAGTCAAAGTAAATCGTTTTTCCACTTACTTCATTTCTATATACAATGCAAATGTAATCAGGCCACTCTTCACGTTCACTATCAACTTCAGCGTACCCATTGGGCAATGCTCCTATGGTATATTCTGGCATTTCATCTTCGGTAGGAGTACCTAAATATCTAAATGTTATGTGGGTTTCATACCATTCGGTCACCCAATTGACAACTGCAGCCCGGATGTTCGGGCTGACCGCCATCAGACTACCAAGGCTCAAAGAGAAAACAATAAGGACGATTGCGACTTTTTGCAGGACCTTTTTCCACAATGGCTTCGTACGCTTGTGAGCCCATTTCAAAGGATCTGCTATCATTGCTGCAAGACTGCGCTGATATCTGAGAGATGGCTCAAAGGAGGGAACAACGCTGTTTTCTTTTTCACAATCACTTTTGATTGCATCCAGCAAAACACGCTGCATTAGCTGATCCAACTCGTTATCGGTCATATGCTAAATCCCTCCTTTCTAACAATTTCGCGGAGCAAAGTGCGTCCTCGAGATGCACGTGTGCTGACAGCAGTTTCTGAAATTCCCAAATGTGTAGCAATCTCCTTATCAGAGTAACCGTGTAGGATTTTCATTTCTAAAACCGCTCGGTATGACAAAGGCAACTTCGTGAATAAGTTTACCAACTCAGTATAGTCTAACACATTTTCTGATTCTATTACATAGCCATCCCAATTCTCTATGGAGACCGTCTTTTGACTTTTTCGAATAATCAAGAGTGCTTCATTCTTTACTATAGAAATGATCCAGAAAGGCAATTCCTCACGAGGAATCTCATAAATCTTATCAAAATGACAAATGATTTGTACAAACGCATTTTGGACAGCGTCTTCAATATCACTCGGCTCCTTCAGAATACGTGTAGCAGTGCGTTCCATTAAAGGACGGTACTGTTCATATATCTTTGTAAAAATTTCCTTATCTTCATTGCTCTCTAAAGTAGATAGAAGGAATGCTAACATAGTTTGATCCACCCTTGCGTATTTGAGATTCTGTATTTATGGCCGTGTTGGGTATAAAGGTTTATATATTAGATGCTGTTAGGCCTTAGAAATGGAGTCATAAATTATAGGCAGGACTTTTAGTGCCATAATACTTTTGAAAACGGATAACCTTAGCATTCAGTTCGTATGCTACTCCAATTGCTTTAGGAGTGTGCCACAGCTTTTATTTCATAGTATTACTATATGGGACGATTGAACAAGTTGCAAGAGCTTCTTTGAATTTGAATATATGAATAGGGACGCAGATTGATATTATTTTGAGCCGTCCATGTAAGAAAGAAAAACTGAAAAGTGAACTTCTTTGCTAAGTTTTATTTATATAGGAACTGCTACGGGCCAGAGTCCCGCAGCAGTTCCCGCTTGGTTAAGAATATCTCATTAGTTGATATTAGAGGTCAGTGCAAAGAGATCCGTGAGATCTTCAATCGCTTTTTTCTTGGCAATCTGAGCCGTCTTAGCACTAATGTTGAGTTCCTCTGCAGCATCTTCAATGGTCCGCCCGTCAAAAAAGCAGAGCCGAATCACATTGGCCTTTCTGCTGTCCAACATCCCAACATAGTATTCAATTCGGCCCTTTTTACGCTCCAATTCCAGTAGCTTTGCGGAAATCTCCTCTGAAATTTCAGAATTAGCGGCGGCGGCCTTCTGACGGTAATTCATTGCAATATAAAAGGTCTTATCTGAAACATGTCCTGGAGAGGAGCCGGTGCGATCTCCGCAGGCGTATGTCATTGCATCCAGCATCTCTTGCGCAGAGACGTGAGCGGGATGCTCCATTTCATAACGAAGCACCGAAATTTGCCGCAGAATACGAGGATATGCTTCGAGCTCCTGAATAACGTAGTTTTTGATATTTATAGTCATGTCGGAATTCCTTTCATTGAGAATTTATAAAGCCTCAGCGAAAGGTATAATGGCGGCGAGCGACAATGGATAAAGCAGCTTGCTCGCTGATGGAAACCAGTTTTTTTCCAAGGACTGTTGGTAGGGCGGGTATCCTATTATCCACCACTGAATAACACTTTGCACCTCAAGTAATAGAACAATTGGGGGAATGCTGATATTCTACCTCCTGATTATCAAAGATTTACGAATTCATGTCGGAAATTGCGCTGCAGATATAACTCGAAAATACCGATAGGAATAGCCGTTCCGCTGAATGCAAGAAGTTAGTGCGCTGCATATAAACCTCTATATATGATATGTATCGACATTGCCGTTTCGTTTCATTGAATTGGAAATTATTATGCACTGTTCGGGCCGGGCGGAGATAGCCAATTGGCTGTGCGCTCCCGGCGCTAACAGCACATTGCATATGACCATATTTGATCTGTATGATACGCGACTGGCCATGGTAAAAGATATTGTTTAACTTGAAAATGGTCGGACAGAATGGGTGTGCCATAGTGCATAGCGTAACTCTAATAGGTAGACGAAAAAACCGATGCAGTACTCACTATGATCAGTACTGCATCGGTTTTTGTTACAAAAATAAGATTTGCCTATTTAGCAATATTATATGTGCCGTCTTTATTAAGTCGCCTTGACAATAATGGAGGTATAGGGCTTTTCATCATATCCTGTACTATCTCCTGCGTAGCAAAATGCTGTTACATAATAGCTGTATCCAACTGTGCCATAGTACGTGAACAGATCTTCATAATAGTGCTTTCCAGAGCTCATCATAATCGGATAGTCTTGGTAGTTATAGGATTTTGCAACTGTGAAGTTCTTGCCATCTTTTGATCCGTAGAGAATGATTGTCGTGGCACCAATTTTTGTCATGCTACGGAGTGCATCAACATCAATGGTAATTACAATTTTTCCATTTCCAACAGGAGATACATATGTGCCATATGCATCTAAATATTTGCTTGAGCGAGCCACAGCCAAGGCCTGACTGCTTAGGATACTGCTAATAAGCATAAATGTAGCAATTACGCTCAAAAATCTAATTCTATGCCCTTTCATATCTAACCATCCTTATAAATTGAGTCAATAATCGCTATTGCTTCTTCCTCAGAAATGTCTCCACAAATTCTACATTCAAAGTTACCGTTGGCCCAGACTATTTTTGTTTGAGCTCCGTCATCGACTATATAATGCTGGATACCTCGAACAACATATACTCTTTGGCTATTTGAGTCTTTTTCAGCTGTCTGCTGTCCAGCCCTCGCCGACTCCTTCAAGCGAACACCTACAGAACCGTTGATAGAGGTATAATCTGCATAAATGCATACACCTGTAGTTCTGCGTTCAATTGTGATACCATCTGAGCTATATCGCTCCGGTAGATATTTCGGAACAAGAGGAAAGGTAACCCCTAGTGCATCAACAGCCTCCTGAAGAGAGGCATACTTCTTTACTTCGCCAATTTCAAGAGGGTATTTTGTAATTTCAGCATAAGGAGTCCCTGATTGGTCGAATTGGAATATCTGTAACCGTCAAACCTAACCGCGCATAGACACACATGAGACAATAGTAGCGGAACGTTGCGAAAGGTTTCGCTACTGTTGTATTGTGGGGTGTCAGAATGACAAGCGCAGAGTTGAAACATCGGGCGGAGCTACAGGAGTGGGCGACACAAATCCAGGAATGCCGCAGCAGCGGTCTCTCCGTAAGCGAATGGTGCCGGCAGCAAGGTGTTACAACAACACTCCTGGCAAGTTTCTCAGGCATCCCTCTTTATTTTGCGGAAGCTCAAATCCTGCCAAGTAAAAAAACCGTTAAAATGCTGCGCAGCGGATTGAAAAAATAAGCTGACGGGACTATTTTATACAAGGTGAGTGTGTAAAATCAAATTTTTAAGGGGGAGGCGGATAAAAATGCCGCACCGAAAGAAGATTTTACTCTCAGACAGTA
>ENA-OUQS01000917-OUQS01000917.1-human-metagenome-genome-assembly--contig:-NODE-917-length-29425-cov-6.146476_pt1 | contig 29425 bp, 29 predicted proteins | sample MGYA00248463_ERZ548848 | MGnify/ENA primary metagenome ERZ548848 (study PRJEB26491, sample SAMN04978192) | human metagenome | host: Homo sapiens | study: EMG produced TPA metagenomics assembly of the human... | reverse complement strand
GTGAACCCTATAGTGCACTTTTATCACGACAACATAACAATACAAACATGTTAGCATTTGGAGCAAGAGTGGTAGGAATTGAACTTGCAAAAATGATTGTAGATGCATGGCTTTCAGGAGAATATGAAGGTGGAAGACATCAAGTACGAATTGATATGTTAAAAGAAATCGAAGAAAAACAAAAAAATAAATAATTAATTAGTTAGAAATAGCATTATTTATAACATGCACCGATATTTTTCCTCTCTTAAATATCACATAAATAATGCTATTTTTATTTAAAGGAGAATCTTTATGAAATTTAATGAAATAATGCATCTTTCATTTTATACAGATCAAATGGATGAAATGAGAGATTTCTATGAAAATAAATTAGGTTTGAAAGCTAAAATTATAATGCGTTATGAAGCATATAAAGGAAAAAAAGATAGAGGTGCTTGGGCTCAAAGAGCTGAAACAAACCCTAAAGATATTGCTTATATCTTCATTGAATTAGCGCCAGGACAATATTTAGAACTATTTCCTAAAGCGGATCATCAATTAGAACATGAAGTACCTGATACCCGTTTAGGTTATTCACATTTTGCGTTAATGGTAGATGATATTTATGAAGCTCGTGAAGAATTAGTTAAAGCAGGTATTGAAATTGATATTGAACCAAATAAGGGACAATCTGAAACATGGCAAATGTGGATTCATGATCCTGATGGTAATAAATTTGAAATTATGCAATATACAGATAAATCATTACAACATCATGGTAATATTGAAGAAGATCAAAAAAAATATGGTAAATAACCATATTTTTTTATTTAATCTTTTTAAAATATAAAGAAGTATATAAAACATCAAAAATAAAATGAATAGAAAGACCATAGAGCATAATACTATGAGGTAAATGATGACTATAAGCATCAATATAAAGGTTTTCATTACAAACAAGTTCTAAGTCTTGAGATAATCTACCAGTTAACCCAATCACGCGAATTCTTTTTTTTCTTAAAGCATAAGCAGCATCAACCATTGTTTTATTACTTCCAGAATGACTTACAACAAAAGCAAGTGTTTCTTGGGGATTAATATGTTCTAAATAAACAGTATTGATGGTATTGAATACTTGTGCTCGAATACCTATCGAATTGAGTTTTAAAGCGATTGTTTGGACTTCTGAATAGTTGTTATCATTTGCATAAAAATCTATTTGTTTTGCTTGTAGCATATAGTTAACAGTTCTAATAAAAGTATCTGTTTTTGTTAGTTTTTGTGTTTCGGTGAAAACATGTTGATAAATAAGAGGCAATGTATCTAAGATTTCACTTACATGACTATCCTTTGTAATTCTTTTATGTTTTGTTTCAGCTGCCATATTTTGTTCTTGAATAAAGGTAAGCTGAAAATCAAAATATCCAGAAAATCCTAACTTTTTAATAAAACGATTCATAGTAGGTGGACTAACAAAAATCTTTTCTGATAATTCTTTCGCATTTAAAGTCATTACTTCTTTAGGGTGATGATCTATATAATTAACAATATTTTGTTCTTGTGGTGTTAATTTAACATTTTCAATTAAATCTTGAATCATTAGTAGCACACTCCTTCTATGGGATTCCATTATTATAACTCTATAATAACATGTTTTAGCAAAATGAGATAACGTTTTCTCTTTTGGTGAAAAATAGCTCGTTTGAGCTATTTTTTTATATGTTCTTTTAAAAATTGATACGTGATTTCTAATACTTGGTTATTCCAAAAAGCGACACCACCATGATCTGCATTTTCTACACAATAGAAAGTAACATCTTTGTTATTTTCTTTTAAAGTGTTATATAATAGAACACTTTGACCAAAAGGAACAAGACGATCTTTGTTACCATGGATCATTAAGATAGGTGGTGTGTTAACATCCTTTTTAATATATGGTAACGGAGAAGCATGATAGGCTTCTTGTTTGTGTTCTAAAACATTGACACCACCAAGCAATAAACCTTCTGGACTTGTCGGAGTTACATGGTCTTGTATAGATGGTTCATTTTGCATTTCACTTACAAGAGTTGGTCCATAGAAATCAAATATTCCTTGAATGGATGAAGCATATTTGAATTCTTCAAGTTCTAAAATATTTTGATTAGCAGTGATTCCAGTCATGATAGCTGTATGCCCTCCTGAAGAATCCCCACCTAAAAAGATATTTTTTGTATCGATTTGATAATCTTGATGATGTTCAACTAAAAAGGAAATAGCTGTTTTAGTATCTTCGATTTGTGCTGGAAAAGGAGCAATACTTGTATCTCGATATTGTACGATTGCGACTACAAACCCTTTTTTTGCAATATTTGATAAGGAAATAATATGTTCGATGACATTTTGTTTTCTCCAAGCACTTCCTTGAATATAAACAAGCAATGGATAGTTTTCATTAGATTCAAGTTGTTTTTTGGGAACAAGAATATTGAGATAAAGTGGAATTTCACGTTTTACATACTCAATATTATAAAGAGCTCTTATTGTTATATTATCAAAATCAGCAGGTATGTAATGAATACCTTCACTTTTTTTATTAGAAATGGGAAAGTCTTTTAATTCTTTGTGTTCTGGTTTAATCATTATAAGTTCCTCCTTAATAAATTAATTATAAAAATAATCGTTTATTTAAACAAGGATGAAATTGAATTTCATAAGATAGAATTTTAAATGAAATTTGATTCTAAAAAAGAAATATTCGTTGAGAAAAAGAAAGATATTTTTTATGCTTTAATCAAGGAGAGATGATTATGATGAAATTAAATGATAATGTTACAAGATTAATTAGTGCAAAAGCAAGTCAAGTAAGCACATATAATGGAAGACAATTAAAAGAAGCAATTTTTAAATCAGAAGGTAGAGTATTAATGGGACAAACTTATTTAAAGAATCCTATTTTATTTCCTAATTGTACAAGTACAGAATTAATGTTTGCCTTTGGAGGAGATATGGTTTTATTAAATGGGTTTGACTTTAGAAATCCACAAACATGTCCTGGACTTCAAGGGTTTGATTATCAAGGAATAAAAGATTTAGTAGGTGGAAGACCGGTAGGAATCTATATGGGCTGTCCTAAAGAAGGGTTAGATTTAACAAGTGATTATTTATATGATTTAGCAGGTATGATTTGCACTGAAGAAAATTTAAAGAAATGTAAGGATTGGGGTGTTTCCTTCGTTATATTAGGAGGAAATCCTGGAAGTGGAACATCTATCAAAGATGTTGTGCGTTGGACAAAAAAAGCCAGAGAGATTTGTGGTGAAGATATGTTGATTTTTGCTGGAAAATGGGAAGATGGTGTTGTAGAAAAAGTATTAGGAGATCCATTAGCTGATTATGATGCTAAAGAAATTATTGATCAATTAATTGAAAATGGAGCTGATATTATTGATTTTCCAGCACCAGGATCAAGACATGGAATTACAGTAGAAAGAATTAGAGAATTAATTGAATATACACATCGAAAAGGTGCACTCGCAATGAGCTTTTTAAATAGTAATGTTGAAGCTGCAGATCGAGATACTATTAGAGAAGTGACATTGCTTATGAAACAAACAGGTTGTGATGTTCATGCAATTGGTGATGGAGGTTTTGGTAGTGGAACATGGCCAGAAAACATCTATCAAATGTCAGTAACATTAAAAGGTAAAGCTTATACTTGGGCACAAATGGCCACACCTAGAAGATAATGAAATTCAATTTCATGTTTAAAAGAAATTTTGTGAAAATGGATTTCTTTTTTTTATCTTTGAATATTTGGGTAAACGTTTCCTTATATAATGAGGGCAAGGAGGTTACTTATGATTCATTTACTAGCAACAGATATGGATGGAACATTATTGAATAGTCAAAAAGAGTTTGATAATGAATTTTTTGAAGTTTTACAGAAAGTATTAGAAAAAGAAATGTATTTTGTGATTGCAAGTGGGAATCAGTTTTATCATTTATACAATCAATTTTTGCCTTACAGCGATGAGCTTTACTTTATTAGTGAAAATGGTTCATTTATTACAAAAGGTAAAAAAGAGCTTTATTCATTTATTATGGATAAACAAGATGTTCAAACAATTTATAACATCTTAAAACAATATCCAGAAATTATGCCAGTCATTGGAGGAAAAGAAAAATCATACATTCCTCAACAATATCTTTCTTTTAAAGAAGAAATAGAACGACATTATGATGAATATGCATTTATAGACGATATTCATGAAATTAAAGAAGGAATTCTTAAGTTTTCTATACATGATCCACAACATCATGTTGAAAAATATGTAGAACTTATCAAAAAAGAATTACCAGCCCATTTAAAAATTATGACATCAGGAAATGAATGGATGGATATTCAACATGAGACCATCAATAAAGGGTTTGGAATACATTTTTTAATGAATACTTTACATCTTACAAAAGAAGAGTGTGCAGTATTTGGTGATCAAATGAATGATTATGAGTTATTTCAAAATGTTCATTATAGCTATGCTATGAAAAATGCGATTCAACCACTTAAAGAGATAGCTTTTCAAGTAATTGATTCGAATGATGAAGCAGGAGTAACAGGGAAAATAAAAGAAATCTTGAAAGGAGAACTTTAAATGTTAGTAGTAGCTTATATTGGATTTGGAAATAGTGTGTGTAGATATCATCTACCATATGTAGAAAGAAGAAAGGATACGATCAAGGTCAAATATATCTATCGAAGAATGGAAGACCGTGTAGGAGATGAAGAAAGAGAAACATGGTATCCAGATATAAATTTTACAAGTGATATCGATGAAGTAATGAACGATGAAGAAGTGAATTTGATCGTTGTAAATACACCAGATCAATTTCATACATATTATACAAAGATGGCCATTGAACATGGAAAGAACTGTCTATGTGAAAAACCATTTGCCATGTCAGTTGAAGAAGCAAAAGAAGTCTTTGATCTAGCTAAAGAAAAAGGTGTCGTAGTTATGGCAAATCAAAACAGACGATTTGATGCCGATATGAGGACAGTGAGAAAAGTCATTGAAACAGGGGTCTTAGGGGAACTCTTAGAAATCGAATCGCATTATGATTATTATCGACCATCGATTGCAGATAGAAAAGGACTAGGAATGCTATATGGATTACAAGTACATCCAATCGATCAAATCGTAGGAGAATTTGGAGTACCAGATAAAGTCGTATGTGACTGTAGAAGTTATGATAATCCAGGGAATTCAGATGACTATTCAGATATCGATTTATTCTATGGAAAGATGAAAGCAATTGTAAAAACAAGCTTCTATGTCAAATTAGAATATCCAAGATTTATCGTTCATGGAAGAAAAGGAAGCTTCATCATGCCACAATTAGGACATCAAAGTGCATTGAAGGCAAAACCAGGACCAGTAGAAATCAGCTTTGAACCATTACCAGAAAAATATTGGGGAACATTATGTTATGTCGATGAAAATGGAGAAGATGTGACAAAGAAAGTACCAGTAGAAATACAAGATTATGGAATGATCTATGATAATCTATATGAAGTAATCTTTAATCATGGAGAAAAGATAGTTGCAGATGAAGAAGTATTAGAAGTATTAAGAATACTAGAACAAGCAACAGAAGTTGCAAAGGAGGCTAAATAACATGCGTTTAGGTATCGTGGGAGCTGGGATGATCGTTCGTGGTTTGTTCACTTTTATTCATGAAGTAGAAGGTATTGAATTAGAAGCGATTGCTTCTACGGAAAAATCGATTGATAAAGTAAGACAAATGGCGAAAGAAAATCATGTAAAAAAGGCCTATTTAAATTTTGATGAGTTATTAAATGATGAAGATATTGATGTCATGTATATCGCAACACCTAATCATCTTCATTATCAAATGTGTAAACAAGCATTAGAAAGAGGAAAACATGTTATTTGTGAAAAACCATTTACCTCTAGAATAGAAGAACTAGAAGAATTAAGTCAATTAGCAAAAGAAAAACACTTATTTTTATTTGAAGCAATTTCTACTCAATATTTACCTAATGTTTTAAAAATAAAAGAAAAGTTAAATGAGTTAGGAAATATAAAAATTGTAACAGCGAACTACTCACAATATTCATCTAGATATAATGCATTTAAAGAAGGAATTATTCAACCTGCTTTTGATTATACAAAATCAGGGGGAGCCTTAATGGATTTAAATATTTATAATATTCATTTAATGGTTTCTTTATTTGGTAAACCATTAAAAGTAAATTATATGGCCAATATTGAAAAGAATATTGATACTTCAGGAATTATTACTTTAGATTATGGAAGTTTTAAAGCTGTATGTATTGGTGCAAAAGATTGTAAAGCACCAATTGCGACAAGTATCCAAGGAGATCAAGGATGTATCAGTATTCAAACACCTGCCAATGTTTTAAAAGGTTTTAAGGTTTTATATAATGATCAAAGAGAAGAAGAGTTTGATTTACAAGGTGATACACATCGAATGATTTATGAATTTAAAGAATTCGTTAAGATGATTGAAAATAAAGATTTTGATAAAGCAAATGAAATGATGGAAAAAAGCTTGATAGCGATGGATATTGCTACAAAAGCAAGAATAGATGCAGGTGTTCATTTCAAAGCAGATGAGTCTTATGAATAAAATACTATTTAGTGATTTTGATGGAACTCTTTTTTTTAAGGAAGGCTTTCATCAAGAGGATATAGAAGCAATAAAAACTTTTCAATCGAAAGGAAATAAATTTGCTTTGTGTACAGGTAGACCACTAGGTGGGGTAAATGCATTAATGAAAGGTAAAATTATTCCAGATTATTATGTGTTGTGTACTGGAGGTCTTGTTTTAGATAAGGATTATCAAGTTATTTATGCACAAGAAATTCCTTTTGAACTTGTTAAAGAAGTATGTCAAAAATATGAAAATGAAACGATTATAGGGCCACATTGTCTAGATGAAAAATATTTATACTTTAAATATTTTCCAAATGATGCACCAAGTTATATTAAACAATTTGATTCAATTGATGAATTTAAAAATAGGAAAATATATAGTTTTTCATTAATTGAATCAACACGAGCAAAAGAAATCACAAAGGAAATTAATGAAAATTATCCGTCATTACACGCATTTCAAAATGTAAATGCAATAGATGTTGTTAAAAGAGGGTGTAGTAAAGGAAATGGAATATTAGAAATAACAAAGTTAATAAGCGATGAAACAGCAGGAATAGGAGATAGTTATAATGATTTAGAAATGTTTAAAGTTGTAAATCAATCATTTACTTTTAAGACATCTCCTAAAGATATTCAACAACAAACGAGGTATACGGTTTCATCAGTAAAAGTGGCTATAGATATATTGAACAAAGAATAAAAATGGCACATATTATGCCAAGTATTTATGTAGAAAAAATAGATTATTCATTATAGTATATGATTAAAGATTGGGAAAACGTTTACATCACAATACTTATCTCACTTATTAACAAAAAATAGATATTTCAAATAATATATTGAAAATTAAGGAGGAATAAAAAATGTGTTTTCCAAAAGGTTTTTTATGGGGTGGAGATATTAGTGCTAACCAATGTGAAGGTGGTTGGGATGAAGGAGGTAAATCTCCTAATATGACAGATTATCATACAGGAGGAAATGTGAATGAACCACGTATGGCAACTTATATTATGCCAGATGGAACTTATGGTAAAACACCAGCAATGATTGAAAACTGCAATTTACCAGAAGGTGCTAAATTAGCAATCAATCCTGATGAATTTTATCCTAATCATAAAGCAACAGATTTTTATCATCATTATAAAGAAGATATTGCGATGTTTGCAGAATTAGGATTTAAAGCATTTAATATGACATTATCATGGGCAAGAATTTTCCCTAAAGGAATTAAAGCAGGAATTAATCCAGAAGGAGTAGAATTCTATCATAATGTATTTAAAGAATGCTTGAAATATGGAATTGAACCATTAGTTCACTTATACAAATATGATATGCCTGCTTTCTATATTGAAGAATTAGGTGGCTGGAAGAATAGATTTTTAATAGAAGAATTTGTTGAATTTGGGAAAGCATCTATTGATGAATTCCAAGAAGTTACTTATTGGTCAACATTCAACGAAATCAATGCTGCTCAATTCTCTATCTTGGATTCAAACAATCAAAAAGAAGTACAAAGACAATATCAAGTATTACATAACCAATTAGTAGCAAGTGCAAAAGTAGTTAAATACTTACATGATAATTATCCAAATAAAAAAATCGGATGTATGCAAGCAGGTATTTTCACACATGCATTAACATGTGATCCAGAAGATGAACTTGCTAATCAAAAAGAAATGCAAAAGAATTTCTGGTATGCAGGAGATGTCTTTGTAAGAGGATATTATCCAAGTTATGCTAAACATTTATGGAAAGAATTAAATATTACTTTAGATATTACAGAAGAAGATACGAAAGCATTAAAAGAAGGTACTGTAGACTTCTTTGAATTCTCTTATTATTTTTCTAACTGTGTAACTACTCATGTAGATGGTCAAGAAGCAACAGGAAACTTAAATTTCATGGGAAAGAAAAACCCATATTTAAAAGAATCCGACTGGGGATGGGCAATTGATCCAAAAGGATTAAAATTCTTTCTGCATGAAATTTATGACAGATATCAAATACCTCTCATGAATTGTGAAAATGGATTAGGAGCATTTGATACATTAGAAGAAGATGGAACCGTACATGATCAATATCGTATTGATTATATGAGAGAACATGTCAAAGCAATGAGTGAAGCAATTGATGAAGGTGTAGACTTAATGGGATACACATGGTGGGGATGCATTGATCTTGTCTCTGCTGGAACAGGTGAAATTAGAAAACGCTATGGATTTATTTATGTTGATGTAGATGATTTTGGTAATGGAACATATAAACGATATAAGAAAGATTCATTTGAATATTGTAAGAAAGTATATACTTCAAATGGAGAAGATATAGACTAGGAGGAATAGAAAATGGGATTTCCAAAAGGATTTTTATGGGGTGGCTCAATTAGTGCTGCACAAATAGAAGGTGGTTGGAACGAAGGAGGAAAATCACCTGTACTAGTAGACTACTGTACTGCAGGATCTACTAAAGAAAGAAGACAAATTTGGTATTTAGATAAGAATGGACAAAGAGCTCATAGAAATTGGGAAGCAGTAGATGAACTAGAAGAAGGATGTAAGTTTGCATTTTTCGATGATTTACATTATACAAATCATGTAGCAAGTGATTTTTATCACCGTTATAAAGAAGATTTAGCTTTATTTAAAGAAATGGGGTATACAACATTCAATACTTCTATTTCATGGGCAAGAATCTATCCTCATGGAATTAAAGGAGGAGTTAATCAAGAAGGTGTAGAATTCTATCGAGATGTTTTTAAAACAGCTAAAGAGTATGGAATGGATCCAGTCATTACTTTATATAAATATGATGAGCCAGTTTCATTATTAGAACAACATGGCGGATGGCGTAATCGAGCAATGATTGATGAATTTGTTGAATTTGCAAGAGTATGCTTTAGTGAATATAAGGACTATGTTAATAAATGGATGACATTTAATGAAATTAATATCATCATGCCTATGGATGGACAAAAAACTGAAAGAAATCAAAGAAATCTCATTTATTTACATAATCAATTAGTAGCTGCAGCTAGAGCAACAATTGTTGCACATGAAATTGATCCAAATTTAAAGGTTGGATGTATGTTATGTACAAATATGGCATATCCATTAACACCAGATCCATTGGATGCGATGGAACGTTATAGAAAATTCCAAGACTTCTTCTGTTATAGTGCTGATACACAAATGAGAGGATATTATCCACCATTTGCGAAAAGAATATGGGAAGAATATGATGTTACACTAGAAGTAACTAAGCAAGATAAGGAAGATTTAATGAATGGTAAATCTGATTTTATTGGTTTCTCTTATTATTCTTCAGGTATTGTAACAACACATAAAATAGATGATGATAATCATACAGGAGGAAATATTTTAGGAACAGTAAAAAATCCATATTTAAAAGCAAATGCTTGGGGATGGCAAATTGATCCAGTCGGATTTAGACATATGATGCATCTAATTAATGATCGATATAATGCACCTATGTTTGATGTAGAAAATGGCATTGGTTTAATAGAAAAAGAAGAAGAAGACGGAATTTGTCATGATCCAGCAAGAATTGAATATCATAGAGAACATATAAAAGAAATGAAAAAGGCAGTAGAAGAAGGAGTTAATCTATTTGGTTATACAACATGGGGATGTATTGATTTAGTTTCAGCAGGAACTGGACAAATGGATAAAAAGTATGGCTTTATTTATGTAGATATGGATGATGAGGGAAATGGTGATTTACATCGTTCAAGAAAAGATTCTTTCTATTGGTATAAGAAAGTCATTGCTTCTAATGGGGAGGATTTAGATTAATGTTAGAAAAGATTCAACTTCTTAATCCAGATTATCAAATCCAAGAATTAAATGAAAACTTTAAAGACTATGGAAGAGTTATTAAACAAGATGAACAAGAAGCAATCAATTTTGCACAAACATATCAAAATATAAATGCATATGATACAAGTATCAAAGAATTAGAAGATATACCATGTATTCAAGAATTAATGAAAGATATCTATGGGTATTTAGATGTTATGGCAGGCGTTGTAACTGGGAAAAATAATGTATTAAATGGATTAGAATATCATCAATGTAGTGAAACAATTATTGCAGTAACAGACTATATTCTAGCGATTGGAAAAAGACAAGACATGGTAGAAAATGACTATGATATTGAAAAATGTGAACTCTTTTATGTACCACAAGGAACAGTTGTAGAACTTTATGCTACAACACTTCACTATACACCAATTACAGTAATAGACTCTTTTAAAACCATTTGTTTATTGTTAAAAGGTACAGGCGATGCTTGTCAAAGAAGAGGAATATTAAAGAAAAAGAATAAATGGTTTATAGCACATAAAGATAATGTAGAAAAAGTACAAGCTGGAGATTATCCAGGATTAAAAGGAAAAATGATTCAAATCAAACATTTATAGGAGGAATAAAGATGACAATACCAGATAAGTTTTTATGGGGTGGTTCAATTAGTGCTGCTCAATGTGAAGGAGGATGGGATGAAGGTGGAAAAAGTCCTGTTCAAGTAGATTTTGGAGATCCTGGTTCAACAACAGATAGACGTTGGATCCATTATATAAATGCAGATGGAACAAGAGGTAAAATGAGACAATTTGATCATTTGCCTCAAGGAGCTAAATATCAATTATTTGATGATATTCGTTATACAAATCATGTTGGCATTGACTTTTATCATCGCTATAAAGAAGATATCGCTTTATTTGCTGAACTTGGTTTTACAACATTTAATACGACTATTTCATGGGCAAGAATTTATCCTCATGGAGTAGAAGGTGGAGTTAATCAAGAAGGTGTAGAATTCTATCGTAATGTTTTTAAAGAATGCCGTAAATATGGAATTGATCCTGTCATTACTTTATATAAATACGATGAACCTGTTTATTTAGAAGAAACATATGGAGATTGGACAAATAGAGAAATGATTCATCAATTTGTTGAATTTGCGAGAGTATGTTTTACAGAATATAAAGATTTAGTTGATAAATGGTTAACATTCAATGAAATTAATATTTTACTTCATTTTGATGTTAAAGAAGGAAAACAAGTAGCTTTTGAAGAATTACATAATCAAATGGTTGCTGCAGCAAAAGCAGTTAAAGTAGCGCATGAAATTGATAAAAATATTTCAGTAGGATGTATGATAGCAGGATTCTGTAGTTATCCATATACTTGTGATCCTAAAGATGTTATTGCAAATTATAAAGAATTCCAAAATAAATTTGCTTATTGTGCAGATACAATGGTAAGAGGGTATTATCCATCTTATGCTAAACGTATTTGGAAAGAAAATAATGTCACTTTAAATATCAGTGAAGAAGATAAAAAAGATTTAATGGAAGGAAAATCTGATTTCTTAGCCTATTCTTACTATATGTCTAATGTTGTAACAACTCATAAAGATGAAGGAGAAGCATTAGGTGGGGCTGGAACTTCTGCTAACTTAAAGAATCCATATTTAACAGCATCTGATTGGGGATGGCAAATTGATCCTACAGGATATGAATATTTCTTACATGTCTTAAATGACCGTTATCAAGTACCTATTTTTGATGTGGAAAATGGTTTAGGAGCTTATGATAAAGTAGAAGAAGATGGTTCTATTCATGATACTTATCGTATAGATTATCATCGCAGTCATATTAAGAGTTTAATGAAAGCCAGAGAAGAAGGCGTTAATATTTTTGGATATACTTCTTGGGCACCAATTGATTTAGTATCATTTACAACAGGACAAATGGATAAACGATATGGATTTATTTATGTAGATATGGATGATGAAGGTAAAGGAGATTTACATAGAAGTAAAAAAGATTCATTCTATTGGTATCAAAAATGTATTAAATCCGATGGAAAGGATTTAGATTAAAAACAAGCTCGATTTGAGCTTGTTTTTAATATTCTACAATTTATTTATTTTTTAAAAGAATTGATAAAAATTCTGTATAAGGAATATGTGAAATGAGTTTATCTAAATCTTCTTTATTTTCAGAAATGTTCTTTAAAGTTGAAAATAGTGTATTATACATGACATTTTGATTATCAGCACAAGAGAATAGTATGGCTATATTAAATGTTTGATTTTCAACTTTCATAGGTTCTTCTAAAACAATGATTGAAATAATATTATTAGAGTTTAAAGGACGAGAAAGTCTTAATAAACCGATTTGATTTTCAAAGGTATGTACTGAACAAATGTTTTTATTCATCATATCATTCTTTTTAGAATCATTAAGACGATATACACTTTTTATAGATTGATAAAAACTTGTTGCCAGACCTTTAAGTGTTTTAACTGGAACATGTGTTTTATAGAAACTTGGATGAAAATAATACAACATTTGTTCATCATTAAATAGATAAGATAAATAACTCTTAATACGAATAATATCATCTTGAGACATAATATAATTTACGCTGATTACAGGAATTGGTAATTGGCGATGAATTGGTGCTGTTGATAAGATTAAATCGTATTGGTCTAAGTTTTCTTCTTCTATTTCATAATAATGAATGGATTTAGTGATTACTAATTGGTCATAGAGTTCTTTTTCGATAAAATGATTAATAAACGTTTTGATAGACTCACTCATACAGTTAATGAGTAAAACCTTTTTTTGACTATATTTTTTATTATTAATTGTATTGTTAAATAGAATAGTGAAATTAGTGATTTCACTTCTAGAAAGAGGAATCTTTGTATGTTTTTTTATTACTTGAGAAACAATTTGAGCAAGGTAATAAGATAGAGGATAATCGTATTGAATATCTTCATATAAGGGTGTACGTATTTTTTCACCATATTTTTGTCGTATTAAAGTATAGTTTAAATATAATGGAAAAACTTTATTAAAATGTTCATCATCAAAAGTAATTAAAGTTTGTTTCTTTATTTTATCAAGTATTTCGTTTTGTAAATCAATAATATCTTGATTATAAATAAAAGTAAGTCCTTTTGTAGCTCTCTTACAAATCAGTTGAATCGTGATATTTTGAATTTCATATTCGTCAAATTCCACATCAAAATGTTCTTTTGCATATAATGCAAGTTTTTTTGCGACAAAATACTCTGTTCTATTTTGGTAATCTTCAAAACCTTCTGTTTGATGTCCAATTAAATATCCACAAGAAATACGTGCTGCACTAATTGAAAAACTAATTAAGAAATCTATTAAACTAATATCACTGACAGATATAGCATATTCTCTTAAAATTTGAATGATTTCATAATCAGGCGAATTAAAATAAGTATCTAAAAAATCAAAGTACATATCAGAAATATTTAGGTTTTTAAAAATATTGTCTACTAAACATTTTCTTTTCCCTGTTTCCGGACCACTGATATAAATTCCATAATTAGGTTTTTGGTTAAATTTTAAACCATATTTTTTAAATTCATTTTTTATTGAAACTAAATCATTCGCAATTGTGGCTCTTGAGACAAGTAATTCATCAGCAAGTGTTTCCAATTTAATAAATTCTCTACTATTAATGAGACGCCCTAGAATGTAATTAGATCGTTCATCAGGTAAAGATGGAATTAAAGAATCATCATCACGTTCATTTTTATTAATAATACTTTGTAATTCAGTTAAATCTTGCGATGACTTTCCTTCGATATAGTAACCTTGAGAAGGTTTAGATAATAAATTTAAATGAAGAGTTGCAAGAATATCTTTAACAATCTTCATTTCGTCTCTCACTCGTCTTCTAGAAATGCCAGTTGAATTAGCAATTTCATAACTAGAGATATAGTTATCTGAAGCTAATAAGAGCTGAATAATTTTAATTTCATTCTTTTTGAGTTGCATTTTATCACCACCTAAACAAATTATATACAAATGTAAACGTTTTCTCAAGTGATTTTTTGCAAGCTAATTTCTTAAAATTCAAGTAATATAAAGGTTTTAGAGAATTTTGTAAAAAAAGTGTCATATATTATGACAATCGTTTATATCGAAAAAGAAAATAATTCAGTATAGTATATAAGTAGGCAAAGGGAAAACGTTTACATTTAGGAGGTTTTCTTAAGAAAGGGGAAGAAAAATATGTCTACAGAAAAGAAGTCCATGATGGACAAAATTCTAGAAAAAGTTGACGTAATTGCTGGACCAATGACAAAATTCGGGCAAATTCCATTTGTTCGTGGTATTGTTAATGGGATGGTTGCAGCATTACCAGTCACTATGGTTGGTTCATTATTCTTAGTTGTTTATTTATTCTGCTCTGATGGTGGATTAACTACACACGCTTTAATTCCATTTTTAAAACCTTGGGCTGGAGACTTAGCTCTAGTTAACAGCTTATCAATGGGTATTATGGCTGTTTACATTATTATTGCATTTGGTGCTGAATATGCAGAAATCAAAGGATTCAGTAAAACAACTGGTGCAGTTGGTGCGTTCTTCGCATTTATGTTATTAAACTACAACTCAGTTGGACAATTAGTTGTTACTGCTAAAGATGGTACTTTATCAGCAGGAGCAAGTGCTTTTGAATCTACATATTGGGGTGGAGCTGGTTTAATCACAGCAATGATCGCAGGTGCTATCGCAATTAATATTATTGATATTTGTTATAAAAAACATATTGTTATTAAATTACCAGATTCTGTACCACCAGCAATCTCTGATAGTTTCTCAGCTATCATTCCTTACTTCTTCATTACATTAGTATGTTGGGGAATTAGAACATTAGCTGGTTTAAATATCCCAGAATTAGTTGGACAAATGTTATTACCTGTATTAGGTGCAGCTGATAATATCTTTGTTTACACATTACAACAATTCTTATCAGCATTATTATGGATTTGTGGTTTACATGGTGATAATATTACAGGTGCTGTTACTAACGTATTTACAAATCAATGGATTGCTGATAACAACACTGCTTTCATGGCAGGTACAGCAGTAAAAGATTTACCATATGTTTGGACACCAAACTTATGTCGTTTATCTCAATGGGTTTCATCTTGTTGGCCAATCTTAGTTTATATGTTTATGTCAAGTAAGAAATTACCTCATTTAAAACCATTAGCTACAATTTGTTTACCACCAGCAGTATTCTGTATCATTGAACCAATTATGTTTGGTTTACCAGTAGTTATGAATGGTTTCTTACTAGTTCCATTTATTTTAACTCATACACTTACAGGTGCGTTTACTTATTGGTTAACAAGTATTGGATTTGTTGGTAAAATGTATATGAACTTACCTTGGGCTACACCTTCACCAATTTTAGGTTACTTAGCTGCAGGTGGGTCAATCGGTGGCGCTGTTATCGTATTCATCAACTTTGCAATTGGTATGGTTATTTTCTATCCATTCTGGAAATCATATGAAAAAGCAGAAGTTGCTAAAATGAATGGTGAAGCTGCTTAATTAAATAATTGAATAGAGTTTAAGAAGGCTAAGAGCCAATTGGCCTTATGCCTTCTTTTTATAAAAGGAGGAACTAGTTATGGAATGTCCATATTGTCATAAAGAAATACCACAAGATTCTATGTTTTGTTATCATTGTGGGAAAGAACTTAACGGAGAAAAAAAAGTGATTAAAAAACCTAAAACATTAAAGAAAAATCCAAGAGAAAATTCTTTTGCAAAACTAGGAATCCTCCTATTTTTTATAGCTTTAATAGGTTTAGACTTTATTGGAGGAACAGTTGTTAATGCTGTAGGTGGAAATGTTAAACTTCCATACATCATAAGTTCATTGCTTTATGCAGGAGCTTTGGTTTGTGGTGTGATGTCTTTAAAAGTTGATAAAGATGATCAAAAGAAAGGCTATGAACCAACAGGAAATAAGAATTATGCTTATATTTCAATTTTTTTAAGTATTTTTGTTGCGTTAGTCAATATTTCACAAATTATTTTAAAGTAGGAGAATTAGATTATGTATTGTAGAAAATGTGGTGCAGAAATAAAGGAAACGTCAAAGTTTTGTGATAATTGTGGATGTGAAGTTGTTAAAGTAAAACAAGTGAGCTATGCCGAAAAATACAATGAAAATAAAAAGAAAAGTAAAAACCAGGCACAATCTAATAAAGAACAAGAACGTATGATGAAACATAAGGATGAAAAGAATCCTTATATTGCAGCTTCGTTATTTGCAACTGTAGTAGCAATTGTTTTAGCAATGTTTCCATGGAATTTATTAGGTAGTGGTATTGGAACAAGCTTACCTATGAGAATAGCTATTGTTGTATTTGCTTTATTAGCGGATTACCATGTGACAAAAGCGAAACAAGTGAATAATTTCATATTTAGTAAATATGGATTTAGGATTAAATCAAATGTTGTATCAATGGTTAATGTTTTATCTGTATTTGTAACAATTATGGGCATGTTCGCTTTGTTTACTTATTAGGCGGAATATGCCTTTTTTAAAGGAGTGAAGATAAAATGGGTGTTTTATTTTTTAAAGCGATTCCTAGACCAGCTATTTGGGGTCATACAAAAGTAAGAGATTTCTTTGGGTATGATGATTTTCCTGAAGGAATAGGTCAATCATGGTCTTTTAGTGCTCAAGATGGTGAAGGCTTATCTACTGTTTGTATAAAAGGTGGATTCAAAGGAAAAACTCTAAAAGAATTATGGGAAAAACATCAAGAATTATTTGGACATCCAGGTGAGGATTTCCCAGTAATTATTTCTTTAGTCGGACCAGAAGATGATTTGAGTATTCAAGTTCATCCTGATGATGAACATGCTCAAAAAATTGGTTATAAACGAGGAAAGAATGAAGCGTGGTTTTTTATTGAATCAGATCCAGGTGCTTCTATTGTCTATGGACAAAAGACAAAGAATAAAGAAGAGCTTCAAGAAATGATCAATCAAGATAAATGGGATGATATTTATAAAAAATATCCTGTAGCTGATGGGGATTTTGTTTATTTACCAGCAGGTTGTCTACATGCTATGGGTAAAGGGAATGTTGTTTATGAAATTCAACAATCTACAGATGTAACGTATCGTTTTTATGATTATCATAGAAAAGATAAAGATGGAAATGAAAGAGAATTACATTTGAAACAAGCTATTGATTGTTTATCTTTTGATAAAGATATTGATAAAAATGATGTTCATCCAGTTGTTAAAGTTCATGAAAATATGAAAGAAACAATATTTATTTCAAATGATTCATTTACTGTTTCTCAATTATTAGTTATTGGTAAATGTCAATATAAATGCGATAATTATCAACTTGCTACAGTTGTAAAAGGTAGTGGAAAAGTAGACGAATATGACGTTAAAGTAGGAGATAATTTTTTGATTCCTACAAATACATCAATTGAACTTGATGGTCAAATGATGATTATGATGACAACAAAGTAAGGAGAATTGTATGAAAAAAGAATTTTTATGGGGAGGCGCTTTAAGTAACGTTCAAGCTGAAGGTGGTTATTTAGAAGATGGTAAAGGTTTGAATGTCTATGATACTTTAGTCGTAACTCCAGAACCAGGAATTAAACCTATGTTTTGTACAACGGATGTAGCAACGGATCATTACCATCATTGGAAAGAAGATATTGATTATATGGCAGAAATGGGATTTAAAGCATATCGATTTTCTGTTGTTTGGTCAAGAATTCATCCTTTAGGAAATGAAGAAAAGCCAAATGAAAAAGGATTAGATTTTTATGATAAGATGGTTGATTATTTATTAGAAAAAGGGATTGAACCAGTTGTATCTCTTGTTCATTTTGATATGCCAGATTATTTGCTAAATCATTATAATGGATTTATGAACAAAGAAGTTATTGAATTCTATGCAAGACATGTTGAAAGCATTGTGGAAAGATTTAAAGGAAAAGTTAAATATTATATTACTTATAATGAAATCAATCTAGCAATCCACATGCCAGATTTAGTAGCTGGTGCTAGATTACCAGAAGATATGAGTAAACAAGAAATGTTTGTACAATTAAATGTCAATGTACAAATTGCTCATGCAAGAGCTGTTGAAGTTATCAAGCATGTTGATCCCCAAGCACAAGTAGGAGGAATGATAGGACATGCCCCATTTTATCCACTTACCTGTAAAGCAGAAGATGTAATGGCAGCTGATTTTAAAAATAAGATGCATAATTATTTTGTTTATGACACAATGTGTGATGGTGAACTTCCACAATATTTTATACAATACGCAAAAAATAGAAATATTGAATTGAATATTTCTCAAGGAGAAAAAGATATAATTAAAGATGCATCAAAGAAAATAGATTATCTTGCTTTTTCATATTATCGTAGTAATGTTATTTCTTCTTTTGAAGATATAAAAGATCAAAATGAATTAGAAGATGCACTTATTTTTGATCAAAGAGCTTTAAAAAATCCATATTATAAAGCTAATGAATGGGGATGGCAAATAGATGCTGAAGGATTAAGATATTCCCTTGTTGATTTTTATCATCGATATCATAAACCACTCTTTATTGTTGAAAATGGTATTGGAATAGATGAAACACTCAAAGATGGTAAGGTTTATGATGATGAACGTATTTCATATTATCAAAAACATATCCAAGCTATTAAAACTGCTGTTGAACATGATGGTGTAGATTTAATGGGATATCTTGCATGGAGTCCTATTGATTTTTTAAGTAGTCATAAAGAAATTAGAAAAAGATATGGATTCGTTTATGTAGATCGTGATTTTGAAGATTTAAAAGAATTAAAACGTTATCCTAAAAAATCTTTTTATTGGTATAAAAAAGTTATTCAATCTCAAGGAAATGATTTAGAAAATAATATAGATTATTAAAAATAGTAAAATCGTATAGATTAAAAAACAAGCCCGTCAAGCTTGTTTTTTAATATCCTCTCATATGCCATATTTGTTCAGTACATTCTTCAATAGAAAGTGTTTCTTTATTTTTAATAAAATCTAAAAAAGAATTTTCATTTAGGTTATCTTGTTCTAAAGTTCCTAGGATGCCAGCCATACTAATACGATCAATACCGAAATCATTGAGTAAATGAATTATTTTTCTTTGCGTTTCATTTATTGTTATCATGTTTCTTTCCTCCTAATTCAACTCCCAATACATCTAACCACTGTTCATAATTTGTAATTTTATTATGAATGATGGGTTCATGATTTTCAACTGTAATTTCATATAAATTATTATCTAAATCAATATAATAAGTAAAATTATTTTGATACTTTTTAGGGTAATTAAAAACCTGGGTTCGTATTCGTTGATAAGTAAAATAATCAACAAATATTTGTTGTTTTTTCTTGTTAAATATTAAAGAAATTTGTTTTTGAATAGAAGGCATTTATGGAAGTCCTCCTCTTTTTAAATGTTTTTTGTAGTACATATAATATCACCTCATTATATATATCTGCAAAAAAAACATTTTTTTCTTCTTTTTTATTTATTTTTTATCATTTTTATCCAGTTTTTGCTGGCAAATTCAATTTCATCTTCATAATCATCAAAATCATTATAATAATAAAGTTCATATTCTTTATGATCTATAAAGAGATAACCATAGTTATAATTTTCTAATTCAAGTTGAATGAAAATAGAATAATTTTCACAATTCATTTGTAAGAGGAGCTGTTTTATTTCTTCTTCATTTTTATTTGTAGATAGAATATGTATTTGATCATCTTTTAGATGAAAAGGATTATTTTTATAAAAAGGTTTAATTTGTATTTTTAATGTATTCATAAGCCACCTCAAAAATATTATAAGATATTTTTCAAAAACTGAAAGATTTTAAAAAAAAGAAAGTATAGTGTAAACGAGGTGGAAGAATGCGTAGATTTGAAAGAGAAGTAGTAGATTATGAATTAATAAAAGCAATGTTGAAGGAAATGAATATTGCAAATATTGGTATGAATGATGAAGATGGTTTTCCTTATGTAGTTCCTTTAAGCTTTGGTTTTGAAATGACAGATACACATTTAAATATTTATACTCATTTTATGAAGGTGGGAAAAAAGGCTGATTTATTAAAGAAAGATCCTCGCGTATGTGTTGAGTTTAGTATTTTTAATGATTTTCCTGATAAGAAATATAAAGGGCATTATCATGATTATCGTAGTGTTATCGCTAAAGGAAAGATGAAGATGTTAGATTATAAAGATGATCCTGAAACTTGGGAAAAGGGATACAATTTGCTTTATACATGTAATCATCGTGAGATTAAACCATTAAGTGAAAGAAAGGTTGTACCTGGTATTTATATTGGTGTGATTGAATGTGATTTAAAGGATGTTACGGCTAAATCTGAGTTTCCTTTAAGGACAGTTGAAGATGTTCCTTTTTTGAATGTTTATGAACAAGAGGATGATGAAATTCCTTTCGATATATCGGATATTATTGCAGATAGAAATGCTAGAATGAAGTAGGAGAATCATTTTGATTCTTCTTTTTTTAGACAAATTAAATGATATGTCTAAATTTATGTGAAAAAATCAACAATTATTTAATAAACAATTACTTAATAGAGGGGTTTCATGTATAATAAATTGAACGTAATTGTTTTAATTAAAGAACAATTAAGGGAGGAAGGAAAAATTTAATGAGTATGAAAAAATACGAGGAGTGGGATGCAAATCACAAGCATGACAATCCTCCAAGAGAGAAAATTGTTAAGTTAGGTAGAAAGATTACTGATGTGGCAGATCATATTTTTGGTGGCGTAAAAGTAGAAGATCCAGAATATTGGGGACTTGCTGAAATTATAAGTGATGAAATGGCTGACATTGCTTTACAAATGAAAAAACGTACACCTTATACTTTTAAAGAAATGTGTAAGTTATGTAAGATTGAAAAAAATCAAGAGGAAGCATTACAAAAAATATTAGATGAAATGAGTTATATTGGTTTACTTGAATATGATTATGGTTATCACTATGATCATAATGGTCGCACTGCACCACAAAGTGAAAGAAGATATATTTTACCAATGTTTGTACCTGGAAGTGCAGAGTTATTTAATATGGAAGAGTTACCAGATGGATCAAATCCACGTATAACAAATCATCCAGATGTAGCTGCTTTTTTTGAACGTATGACTTATATTCCACTTGCAGGAATTACACAAATGGTACCACCAGGTGGTGGAGGAATTGGAATGCATGTTATTCCTGTTGAAAAAGCTATTTCTATGGAAAATGAAGCTATTGATATTGAAAAATTATCTTATTGGTTAGATAAATATGAAGGAAAAATTGGTGTAGGAAGATGTTCATGCCGTGCTTCAAGAAAAGCGATTGGTGATGGGTGTGCTGATGATGATTTTGGTTGGTGTATCGGTGTTGGAGATTTTGCCGATTATTGTCGTGAAACAGGCAAAGGACATGATATTACTAAAGAAGAAGCTTTAGCTATTTTAAAACGTGCAGAAGATAATGGTTTTGTTCACCAAATAACAAATATTGATGGTGAAAATAAAATTTTTGGTATTTGTAACTGTAATGTTGAAATTTGTAATGCTTTAAGAACATCACAATTATTTAATACACCAAATATGTCACGTTCTGCTTATGTAGCTCATGTAGAAAAAGATAAGTGTGTGGCGTGTGGAAGATGTGTGGAATATTGCCCAGCAGGTGCTGTACGTTTAGGACAAAAATTATGTAAAAAAGACGGTTCTGAAATTAAGTATCCAAAACAAGAATTACCAGATGCTACAAAATGGGGACCAGAAAAATACGATTTTAATTATCGTGATAATAATAGAATTAATACTCATGAAACAGGAACAGCTCCTTGTAAAAGTGCTTGTCCTGCTCATATTGCAGTACAAGGTTATATTAAAATGGCATCTCAAGGAAGATATCAAGATGCTTTAGCACTCATTAAAAAACAAAATCCATTCCCAGCTGTCTGTGGAGCGATTTGTAATAGAAGATGTGAAGATGCTTGTACACGTGGTAAAGTCGATGAAGCTTTATCAATCGATGCAATTAAAAGATTTATTGCGGAACAAGATCTAAATGCCAAAACAAGACATATTCCAAAAGTTGTGATTCCTGCAAGTATTCATATGGATCATTTTGATGAAAAAATTGCGATTATTGGAGCAGGACCTGCTGGTTTAACAGCTGCTTTCTATTTAGCTGAGACAGGTTATCGTCCTACAGTGTTTGAAAAAAGCGAACATCCAGGAGGAATGTTACGTTATGGGATTCCATCTTATAAACTAGAAAAAGATTTATTAGATGCTGAAATCGATGTCGCAAAAGCGATGGGTGTTGAAATTAAAACAGGAATTGAAGTTGGAAAAGATGTAACAATTCAACAATTAAGAGAACAAGGTTATAAAGCTTTCTATATTGCTATTGGATGCGCTGCTGGTCGTTTACCAGGACTTGAAAATGAAAACGCAGAAGGTGTTATGACAGCTATTGATTATTTACATGATGCAAACTGTGGTAATGCGCCATTTGTTGGAAAAGTTGTTGTCGTTGGTGGTGGAAATGTTGCCATTGATGCTTCTCGTGTATCGGCAAGAAATGCAGCAAGTTCAGTACTTCAATTTAGCTTAGAACAAGAACCAGATATGCCTGCTTCGGTTGAAGAAATCAAAGAAGCAAGAGAAGATGGTGTTACAATCAATTGTGGTTGGGGACCAAAAGAAATTCTTGCAGAAAATGGTAAAGTAACAGGTATTGTTTTCAAAAAATGTTTATCTGTCATTAATGATGGTAAATTTGCGCCAGTTTATGATGAAAATGAAACTATGACAGTTGAATGTGATCGTTTAATCTTTGCGATTGGACAACAAAGTGTATGGAAAGATTTATTAAAAGGTGAAGATGTGAAGTTCAATGGACCAGCTATTGAATTAAATCAAGTGACTTTCCAATCAAGCAAAGAAGATATCTTTGCTGGAGGAGATGTTTATACTGGACCTAAATTCGCAATTGATGCCATTGCCCAAGGTAAGATTGTTGCTGAATCATTACATCGTTATGTTCATAATGGACATATGGAAACAGGACGTAATCGTTGGCAATTTAAGCAACTTGATACAGATGATATTTTAGTAGAAAGCTATGATCGTGGACCTAAACAAGTTGAAGGTATTAACCTTGAAGTTAAAGATCGATTCAAAGATAATACACAAATTCTTACAGAAGAACAAATAAAAAAAGAAACAGCAAGATGTTTAGGATGCGGAGCAACAATCGTTGATGCGAATAAATGTATTGGTTGTGGGGTATGTACAACTAAATGTGAATTTGATGCTATCAAACTTCATCGTGATCATCCAGAATGTTCTAATATGGTTGTGGCAGAAGATAAGTTTAAAGCAATTATCCCTTATCAATTAAAACGTGTAAAAAATATTATTTTAAAGAAAAAGGTAGAACATTAAGATGCATGAATTAGGTGTTACATTTTATGTTGTTAAAGATGTAAAAAAAGTTGCGCAAGAAAATAAAGTTGATAAAATTGATTATGTGAAGTTAGAAATTGGTGAAGTTTCTGGTGTTGTTCATGATCAATTGATTGATTGTTGGAATTGGGCAAGAAAAAAAGAAGCAGTGACGGAACATGCAAAAATGTATATAGAAACATTAGAAGCAATTACTTATTGTGAAGATTGTCATGGACAATATCGCACGATTGATTATGGTAAAACATGTCCCTATTGCCATAGTGAAAATACCTATTTATTAAGAGGTAACGAGTTTAATATTAAGGAGATTGGTATTTATGAAGATTCTTGAACTTAAACAAAATATATTTAAAGAAAACGAAGTAACTGCAGATAAAATTCGTGAAGAATTTAAAAAGCAAAAAAAATTAATGATTAATGTGATGTCTTCTCCCGGTTCGGGGAAGACAACAACATTACTTCGTACCATTGAAAGATTACAAGGTATTACTCGTATAGGTGTCATGGAATGTGACATTGATGCTAGTGTTGATGCTGTTACGATAGAAAATGGTGGAGCAAAAGCCATTCAATTACATACAGGTGGTATGTGTCATATGGATGCAGCGATGACTCAACAAGGACTTAATGAAATGGGAGTGGATGATGTAGATCTTATTTTCATTGAAAATGTTGGAAATCTTGTTTGTCCTGCAGAATTTGATACTGGAGCAAGTATTAATATTACGATTTTATCAGTTCCTGAAGGGGATGATAAACCAGCTAAGTATCCATTGGTTTATACTGTTAGTGATATTGTTTTAATTAATAAGATTGATACATTACCTGTCTTTGATTTTAATAAAGAATTAGTGGAACAAAGAATCCATGAATTAAATCCAAATGCTCAAATCTTCTATATTTCTTCTAAAAAAGATGAAGGTTTTGAACCTTGGATCAATTATCTAAAAGAAAAAATGGAGGAAGTAAACCATGGCTAAAGTAAGAGTAATCGAAGTTCATGAAAATGTTTTTAATACGAATAATCAAGAAGCAGATGCTCTTCGCAAAAGATTGAAGGACAAAAAAGTGACAATGATCAATGTAATGTCCTCTCCTGGTTCTGGAAAAACAACACTTCTTTCTCATGTCATCAATGAAATTAAAGAGGATTATAAAGTAGGAGTGATGGATGTTGATATTGAAACATCACTTGATGCACAAAAGGTAGCAGATCTTACAGGTGTTCCTTCTATTCAAATTCATAATGGAGGATTATGTCATATTGATGCAGAAATGACAACACGAGCAGTTGATGAATTTGGTGTCGATGATTTTGATCTTCTCTTTTTAGAAAATATTGGAAATCTTGTTTGTCCTGCAGAATTTGATACTGGGGCACATAAGAATATGATGATTTTATCAGTTCCTGAAGGAGATGATAAACCATTAAAGTATCCTTTAATGTTTAGTGTATGTGATTTGGTTATTATTTCTAAGATTGATACGCTTGATTATTTTGATTTTGATATTGATCAAGCTAAAGAAAATATTTTAAATTTAAATCCAAATGCAAAAATTATCTGTTTAAGTGCAAAAACAGGTGAAGGTATGAATGAATTTATTCAATGGATCAAAGAAAATAAAAATAATTAAAAAGGCATAGGTGGCTATGCCTTTTCATTTAGTTCTTTATTTAAAATTTCTAGAAAAGCTTCTTCAGCTTTAGAAAACAAACGATACTTTTTCCAAATAAGATTACTTTTAATCATAAGTGGTGGATTTAGTGGTTTAAAACACAAAGAACTTTCAGTTGTTTCATGATAAAGATGTTCAAAAGTTAAAATATAACCAACATCCTCTTCACACATCAATTGGGCATTATAAAAAAGATTATAAGTAGCTACCACATTAAGTGCTCTTTGATTACCTCCTAACCATCCCGCAATATTATTTTTAACCATCTCTTGATTAGATATAATAATTGGCTGATTCATTAGATCCTTAGGTGTAATGAAATCTTTATTCGCAAGATTAGAATCCTTTTTCATAAGAATTCCTTCAAGGTCATAACCAGGGAGCTTTAAATAATCATATTTAGAAAAATTTGCAGGTTCCACAACAATCCCTAGATCAAAAATACTTTGATCAATCTTTTCTTCAACATATTGTGCATTTCCACTATAAAGATGAAATTTAATATGGGGATATTGTTTTTGAGTTTTAGCGATAGCTTTCATAATAACACGATTACATATACTTTCACTACATCCAATATGAATATTTCCACTAATATATTTTTTATTATTTCTAAGATAATCTTCGCTTCTATCTACAAGATTTAAAATCTCAATAGCTTGTTCCTTAAATAATCGTCCTTCTTCGGTTAAAGAAACAGTTCGCGTTGTACGATTAAAAAGAGTTATTTGATATTCATCTTCTAAATCTTTAATTTGTTTAGAAAGTGCAGGTTGAGAGACATTGAGTACTTTAGCGGCCTTGGAGAAACTTTGTTCCTGTGCAACTGTTATAAAGTATTTTAAGACACGTAATTCCATTAAATCACCTCATCATAAGTATATCATTATTTATAATTAAAAATAATAAATATCTATAATATATAAGTATTTGTAATTATAAATCTTCTTTTTTACAATATTCTTGAAAAACAAGGAGGAAAATTATGAATGCATTATCAACTTTATTCCCAGTATTTTTTATGATCATTTTAGGAATGATCGCGCGTATTAAAAACTTTATTAGTCCTAAACAAAAAGAAGGAGCCAATCATATTGTTTCCTATCTTAATTTTTAATGTTTTATTTACTGCTAAAATAGAAGCTTCAGCAATATTGATTGTGCTATATGTTTTAGTTGCTTTTACATTAGCTATGGTTTTAGGTAAATTTATTGCTAAGTTTACAGGAAAAGAAATGGAACATATTTCACCCTATCTTTTAACAACTTGTGAAGGAGGAAATGTTGCATTACCACTTTATACATCCATTGTAGGTGTAGCTTATGCAAGCAATACAGTTATTTATGATATTGCTGGAACAGTGATTGCTTTTATTATTATTCCTGTACTTGTTGCTAAAAAGACATCAGGAAATACAAGTACTAAGGAATTATTGAAAACAATTTTCACAAATTCATTTGTAATTGCGGTTATGTTAGGAATCATTTTAAATGTTTTAGGTGTATATGACTTGTTAAGTCAAACTGCTTTTATTGATCTTTATACAAATACAATTCAACAAGCAACAGCTCCTATTGTGAGTCTTATTTTATTGATTATTGGTTATAACTTAAAAATTAATAAAGATACTTTAGGATCATTATTAAAACTTGTAGGAGTTAGAATTATCTTTTATATGCTTGTTATTGCAGGATTCTTTATCTTCTTCCCAAATTTAATGGCAGATAAGATCTATATGATGGGTGTATTGATTTATTTTATGTGTCCAACAGGATTTGCAATGCCGATGTTGATTTCACCACTTTATAAAGGTGAAGAAGATGAAGATTTTGTTGCTGCCTTTATTTCATTATTTATGGTTATTACGTTAATTGTTTATACATGTGTCGTTTTATTTGTTGCATAGTTTGAAAATTTCATATTTTTGACATAAATATATTTTATAATAAAGATAATTGAGGAGGAAAAAAAATGAAATTTAGTAAAGATTTTTATTGGGGTGGAGCAGTAGCTGCTAACCAATGTGAAGGTGCATGGAATGTAGACGGACGTGGAATGACACGTACAGATGTAACGACAGGTGGAACAGTAAATACACCACGTATGGTTACTTTTATTGATAAAGATGGAAATAAACAAAAGTTACCAAATCATGGATTTAAATTACCAGAAGGAGCTCATTTTGCTGTCTTTGATGATGAACTTTATCCAAATCATGATGGTATTGATTTCTATCATCATTATAAAGAAGATATTGCTTTACTTAAAGAAATGGGATTCAAGATGTTTAGATTATCTATCTCTTGGTCAAGAATCTATCCAACAGGAGAAGAAGAAAAACCAAATCAAGCTGGTTTAGATTTTTATCGTAATGTTTTTACAGAACTTAGAAATGCAGGTATTGAACCACTTGTTTCTATTTGGCATTTTGATACACCACTTGCTTTAGAAGAAAAATATGGAGATTGGTTAGATCGTAAATATATTGCCCTTTATGAAAAATACGTAACAACAATCTTTAATGAATACAAAGGACTTGTTAAATACTGGTTAACATTCAATGAAATCAATAATACAATCAATTTCTTACCAGATAATGCCAGTGATGAAGCATATCAAGAAGCTTATCAACATTTACATTATCAATTTGTAGCAAGTGCAAGAGCTGTACAAATTGGACATCAAATTGATCCTGAAAATAAAATTGGATGTATGATTTGTGGCATTACTTATTATCCATTAACATCTGATCCAGAAGATATTTTATTTAATCGTTCTAAATGGGAAAAAGGTATCTTCTATTGTGGAGATGTTCAATGTAAAGGTAAATATCCAACATATGCGAAACGTTTATGGAAAGAACATAATGTTAAATTAGATATTACTGAACAAGATTTAGAAGAACTAAAAAAAGGTACAGTAGATATGTATACTTTCTCATACTACATGTCTCAAGCAGTAACTACTCATGAAAATGATGATGCTGTAAGTGGAAATATGTCATTTGGTGTACGTAACCCATATTTAGAATATTCTGATTGGGGATGGGCATTAGATCCTAAAGGATTAAGATATTACTTAGAAATGATCTATGATCGTTATGAAAAACCATTAATGGTTGTAGAAAATGGTTTAGGTGCTTATGATACAGTAGAAGAAGATGGAAGTATTCATGATAATTATCGTATTGAATACTATCGTGCTCATATTGAAAAAATGGCAAAAGCCATTGAAGATGGTGTAGACCTTATTGGTTATACGACTTGGGGATGTATTGATTTAGTTTCTGCAGGAACTGGAGAAATGAGAAAACGTTATGGTTTCATTTACGTTGATAAACATGATGATGGTAGCGGAACAATGAAAAGAAGTAGAAAAGATTCTTTCTATTGGTATAAAAAAGTCATTGCTTCACAAGGAGAAGATTTAGATTAAATATATTAGAAGTTTAACTTTTTGGGTTAAACTTCTTTTTTATTATTTTTAGCACTCACCTCTTGATAATGGAAGTTGATTTTTGTTCTGTCTTGTGTATCCTAGAAGTGCCTGTTTTACGGGCTTTCCGAGGCATCAGTCATTTTGTCTGGTATTGTAAAGCAGTGTCAGATTTGTCGTAAATGTCGTAAATTTGTGGTCAAAAAATGATGAGAAATGGAGAGTGCTAATAAAATGAAATTAACGTA
>ENA-OUQS01000895-OUQS01000895.1-human-metagenome-genome-assembly--contig:-NODE-895-length-30209-cov-14.390429_pt1 | contig 30209 bp, 19 predicted proteins | sample MGYA00248463_ERZ548848 | MGnify/ENA primary metagenome ERZ548848 (study PRJEB26491, sample SAMN04978192) | human metagenome | host: Homo sapiens | study: EMG produced TPA metagenomics assembly of the... | reverse complement strand
CGAGGTAGTGGAGGCTGCGGTCTTCCAGCTCCTCCTTGACGTTCAGGATGCCCAGACGGTTGGCGATGGGGGCGTAGACCTCCATGGTCTCCCGGGCCTTGTCGCGGCGCTTCTGCTCCGGCCATGCGTCGCCGGTGCGCATATTGTGCAGGCGGTCGCAGAGCTTGATGATCATGACGCGGACGTCACGGCTCATGGCCAGCAGCATCTTGCGCAGGTTCTCGGCCTGCAGCTCTTCGATATTGGAAAATTGGATCTTGGTCAGCTTGGTGACGCCGTCCACCAGCGCAGCCACCTCTTCGCCGAAAGCGGTGGTCAGGTCGGTCAGTGTGGTGGGGGTATCCTCCACCACGTCGTGGAGCAGGGCGGCGGCGATGCTCTCGCTGTCCATGCCGAGGTCCAGCACGAGGCGGGCCACGGCCAGCGGGTGGCAGATATAGGGCTCACCGCTGCGGCGGCAGACCCCCTTGTGGGCGTCGTTGGCCATATTGTAGGCTTTTTCGATCATGGCCATATTGTAGGCCTTGCCGCTGGCCTTGATGGCCTCCACCAGCTTCTCCCAGGTCACGATCTCGGGCCGCACCTCCGAGGGAAGGGTCCCCTCAGGGGCGTTGGCCGGCAGGGCCGTTGCGGCCACGGTAGCCATCTCCGTCACCGGCACGGGCTGATGGAGATGGGTCTTTGCGGAGTAGCTGTCCTCTTTCGCCGCAGCCGATGCTGCGGGCGCGGGGACGACAGGTTTCTTTCCCTCAGGCATCTTTATCGTTCCTCCAGACATTTCAGGATGGGCGCATCGGCAAGGTTCTTCTTGCCGGTGGCAGGCACGAGTTCCCAGAACTTTGCCCCGCCCCGGTCAGCCGCTGTGATAAGGCCGACCTGTTCCAGCGCAGAGATGGCCACCAGCGTCCGGCCGGTGTCCTCCTCGCCGAGTTTTGCAAACAGGGGCTGCAGATCTTCGGCGTGCCAGCGCCGCGCCTGCAGCTCCCGATAAACGGTGATGATATGGCTGCGCTCCGGGGCGATGCTCGCCTTCTGCTCCGGCGTCAGGGGCGTACCCCGGCGCAGCGCCTGCACCAGCGCGGCCTGCTCTGCAGCTGTGTTGCCGAGGCCCGCCGGGTGCAGCTCGATGATGCGGCCCGACAGCTGTGCGCCCCGGGGCGAATCGTAGACCGAAAGGCTGATGGCTGCGTCCACGACGTCGCCCGTCGAGTAAGGCACCTGTTCCGGGTGCATCCCGAACCAGACGGCGTAGATGCTGGAACTGCCCTGCCGCAGACGCAGGCGGCAGTGCTTGCCCTCCGAGACGGCGTAGACGCCCTCCACGACAGCCCTTTCCAGCACGAAGACCGGGCTGGGGTTGTCGGCACCGTAGGGTGCCAGCTGGTCGAGGCGGCGGACGCTCTCCACCGTCAGGCGGTCGAGGTGGACGGACAGATTGCATTCCAGCGGCGGGGTGCGCAGCACGGGACACTCCCGGGCCGCCCAGTCGTTGAGCCGCTGACGGAGCGTCTGCAGGTCCTCTTCCCGCACCGAGAGGCCCGCTGCCATGGCGTGGCCGCCGAAGCGGAGCAGGATGTCGGCGCAGGAGGCGATGCACTCGTGCAGGTTGAAGCCCTGCACGCTGCGGCCGCTGCCCTTGCCCTCGCCATGCTCATCCACCGACACCACGATGACCGGGCGTCCGGTCTTTTCCACAAGGCGGGAGGCCACGATGCCGATGACGCCGGGATGCCAGTCTCTGCCCCAGAGCAGGATGACCCGGTCTTCGAGGCGTTCCGGCTCAGCGTCCAGCAGCTCCTGCGCGGCTTTGACGATCTCCATCTCCGTCTCCTGCCGCTGGATGTTGATGTCGCTCAGCTTATGAGCCAGTTCGACCGCCCGGTCTTCGTCCTCACAGAGCACCAGCTGCAAAGCGGTGACAGCGCTGTCCATCCGGCCCGCCGCATTGATGCGGGGCGCGATGGCATAGCTGATGTTCTCTGCCGTCACCGGCTTGCCTGCAAGGCCCACTTCTTCCAAAAGGGCGCAGAAGCCGGGTCTGTCCGTATTTTGCAGCTGGCGCAGACCTGCTTTGACGATGGTGCGGTTCTCCCCTGTCAGGGGCATGACGTCGGCCACGGTGCCAACAGCGGCGAGGTCGCCGCAGTATTCCAGCATCTCTTCCGGCGGGCAGCCATCCAGCGCGGCGCAGAGCTTGAAGGCCACGCCCGCGCCGCACAGGCCCTTGAAGGGGCTGTGGTCGTCGGCACGGCGGGGGTCCACGATGGCCACTGCCTGGGGCAGGGTGTCGTGGGGCAGATGGTGGTCTGTGATGATGAGGTCGATGCCGAGGCTGGCCGCGAATGCGGCTTCCTCTACGGCAGAGATGCCGTTGTCCACCGTGACGATGAGGCGGCAGCCCTTATCGTAGATCGACTGGATGGCGTTCTTCGAGAGGCCGTAGCCGTCGCCCTCCCGGCTGGGCAGCATACACTTGACGGCGGCGCCCATCCCTTTCAGGTGCTGATAGAGCAGGGCCGTGGCGGTCACACCGTCCACGTCGTAGTCGCCAAAGACGACGATGGTCTCCCCCTCGTCGATGGCCCGCAGGATGCGCTCACAGGCTTTGTCCATGTCGGTCAGGAGCATGGGGTCGCTCAGCTCTTCTTCGCCCGCCAGAAGGGTCAGCGCCTCGGCGGGGTCGGTGATGCCCCGGGCAGCGAGGATGCCGGCCAGCAGGCCGGCTTCTTTCTGCTGGGCCGCGAGGACAGAGCGGTACTTTTCCTCGCTCCACTCTTCGTCCATGTTCTGGTATTCCAGCTCTTCGGTGTTCTGCTGGGCGATGGCCGCTGTCAGCTCTTTCAGGGCGGCGCGGTCAACGGTCTTGGTGTTCCAGGCCCGGTAGGTCATCGCAATCCCTCCCCGGCCAGACCATCGTTCGCCAGCATCCCCTGCAGCGCAGCGATCTCGCTGGAAACGTCCAGCGCCACGTCCGACAAAAGCTTATCGTAGAGGTTGTCATACGCCTGATTCAGGGTGTGCAGGATGCCCGCAATATCCCGGCGGATGGCCTCCGCGTTCTCGCCCTGCTGGCTCTGCACGTCGTTGTAGGTGTGCAGGAGCTTGAGGGTGGTGGGGATATAGTATTCCGCAAAGCGGCGGGCCTTGGGCAGGCTCTCTGGGTGGGCTTCCAGCCAGGCACAGATGGACTCGGTGGTCTTCTGCATATGCTGCAGCTCCTCCACAGCCCGCTCATCCTCCATGAGCTCCTTCTCCTTCTCGAGCACCTGCGCAAAGCGGCGGGTCGTCTCGAGGTTCAGGGGGACTTCTCCGGCCTGTTCCGGCGCTTTTTCCGGTTCGGGCTGGGGCTGATTTTCCTGTGCAGCGCGGTAGTCCTCTGCCGTCAGGTAGAGCTTGTCGTTTTTCTCGTCCAGCCAGGCACTGAGCCAGCCCTTGTGGATGAATTTCCGCAGCATCTTGAGAGCCTTGGTCTTCTTTTTATGCGTCAGGTCGGCCAGCATGGAGAGGGACAGGCCCTTGTGCCAGTCGAAGCCCTCGGCGGTATCGGCGTAGAGCTCCAGAGTCTTGGCGGCCTTCATACGGGACGCACCCGCTGCGGTCAGCCAGCCGAACACAGCGGTCACAGCGGCAGAGCACCACCCCGTCACCGCGATAGCACCCAGTGCGAGATCGCCGATAGCGCTGAGGAACGTCATATCAGCCGCCACTATCACGCCGCCGGACGTGAACGCCCCTGCCGTGCCGAAGCAGGCGATGGCCGTGATGCCGAAGAGGACGGCGAAGGTGATGCCGGTCGCCAGCATGGCGACGCCTGCGCTGTGGCGCTTTTTCGCGCTGGTGCGGATATTCTCGATGGCCGTCGGTTCCGGCTTCTTCGCAAAGAAATTGCGCGCCCAGTCGGTCATCCCGCTGGCGCTGGCACTGTTCCTGGCCTCCTCGGCCCGCTTCTGGTACTCCTGTTTTCCGGCCTGAAAGGCCCGGCCTGCCTCCGAGATGCCATAACCGGCGGCGTTCACCGCGGCGCGGCCCACATCCCACACACGGTCGCCGATCTCCTCGCCCCGGCCCTCAAAGCCGTGTCGGAAGGAGTCGGACATGGTGTCGCCCAGCTCGCGGAGCTGGCGTTCCAGCTCCTGCTGCACCTTACGGCCTTCGCTGTCCTTCGCCGTGCGGTTAAAATCGTCTTCACGATCAGTCATTCAACTTCTCACCCTTCTGCCGGGCTGTACCGGCTGATGATGGCGCGGGCCACCCGCAGGCCATCGACGGCGGCACTCATGATGCCGCCCGCATATCCGGCACCCTCGCCGCAGGGATACAATCCTGCCAGCTGGGCGCATTCAAAATTTTCTTCCCGTTTCAGCCGCACCGGGCTGCTGGTACGGGTCTCGAGGCCGGTCAGAATGGCCTCGGGGGCGGTGTAACCCGCAATTTTCCGCTCGTAAGCCCGCAGACCGGCCCGCAGGGTGTCGGCCAGTTCGGTCGGCAGCAGTGCGCCGAGGTCCGCAGCGACGACGCCCCGGTCATAGGTGGGCTGGACGCGGCCAATGTTCAGCCGGCCCCTGCCCTCCAAAAAGCTCTGGATGTTCTCCGCCGGGGCAACATACTCTCCGCCGGGACGGCCTGCCGCATAGGCCCGGGCTTCCAGCTCCCGCTGGAAGGCGATGGCCTTCCGGGGGTCGTTGCCGAAGTCTTCACCGCCCACGCTGACCACCACGGCCGCGTTGGCATTCCTGCCGCTGCGGGCGTGGTAGCTCATGCCGTTGGTCACGACGCGGCCCTTTTCGCTGGCCGAAGCCACCACCTGACCGCCCGGACACATACAGAACGTATAAACACACCGTTTTTCAACGTGCTGCGAAAGCTGATACTCGCCGCGCGGCAGGGCCGGATGGCCCGCCGCCTCGTGGTAGAGGCTCTTTTCGATTTCCGATTGGAGATGCTCTGCCCGGAAGCCGACGCTGAAGGGCTTGCACTCCAGCACGAGGCCGCTGTCCATCAGCATCCCGAAGGTGTCGCGGGCCGAGTGGCCCACCGCGAACACCAGCGCCTCACAGGGGAACGCACCGTCCGTGGTCTGGATGCCGACGAGCTGGCCGTCCCGCCGCTCGAAGCCGGTGAGGGCTGTGTTGAAGTGGACCTCACCGCCCAGCGACTCGATCTCTTTTCGAATCGAAGTGATGACGCCCCGCAGCAGGTCGGTGCCGACATGGGGCTTCTGCTGCCAGGCGATCTCCTTCGGCGCGCCGTGCTCGAGGAACACTTCGGTCACGAAGCCACAGAGCTCGTCGCCGATGCGGGTGGTGAGCTTGCCGTCCGAGAAGGTTCCGGCGCCGCCCTCGCCGAACTGGATGTTGGCGTTCTCGTCCAGCTCACCGGTGGCGGAGAAATGCTCCACGGCCTTGACGCGCTCGTCCAGCGCCGGGCCGCGTTCCAGCACGATGGGCCGGTAGCCCTGACGGGCCAGCAGCAGCGCCGCAAAGAGGCCCGCCGGGCCGAGGCCGCAGACCACAGGCCGGTGCGTCAGCGGCAGAGTGCCGTTCTGCACCGAGAGATCGGTCTTGCCCCGGACGGTGACGCTGCGGGAAGCACCCGCACAGGCGGCCTCTTCCCCCTCCTCTTTCAGGGTCACGGCCACGGTGTACACCAGCTTGGGCTGGCCGTGGCGGGCGTCCACCGAGAGCCGGGCGATGCCCAGATGGCTCACCTTTCCCCGGGGGATGCGGGCGAGGCGGAGGGCTTTTTCGTAGGCCTGCGGCTCCCCGGCCGAGAGGGGCAGGCGAATATCATGGATCAGGATCATATACTCAGTTACTTTCTATCTTGCACTGCACCACATAGCTGCCCAGCGCAAAAATTTTGTCGTTGGCCGGCACATAGAGGCGGCAGGCGATGTTCTGCTGGCCGATGGCGACATAGAAGTCGTCGGCGTCGATCTCAATGACCACCTGTTCCGGATTCAGTGCTTCCAGCGAACCGGCCGGGCCGCAGAGGGTGACGTTCATCAGCCGCTCCGTCTCCACGGTCAGGGTGTAGGTGGAGGGCAGGTTGATGACCTGCACACAGCTGGCGGGCAGGTTCATGGTCTTGGTTTCCAGACGGGAGCTGTCGAAGCTGACCGTGATGCTGGAGATGTTGTCCAGCAGACGGATGCCGCTGGGCAGCTCGATGGGCATTTCGTACACCTTATCCAGTGCAAAGGTGGAAAGGTCGATGGTACCCACCGACAGGGTGGACAGACGGTCGATCTGGGACTCCGGGCCGGCCACATTGAGGGTCTTCTTGCTCAGGGAGTAGACCAGCACCGAGGGGTCAAAGTCGCGGGGCGCGTTGATAAAGCTGACTTCCACCGGCAGGGTGGCCAGCTTATACACCTGCAGCGTGACCTCGACGCTGTCCGTTTCCAGAGTAGTATACTCAAATTTCACCTCTCCGCCGCTGCGGGTGTAAAAACGCAGGCCGGTGTCCAGAGTGACGGGACTGGTCAGCTCGCCGTTGTAGGTCACCTCGGCGGTGCAGGTCTCCACCTTGCTCAGCTCGGTGCTGGGTCCGGAGAGCGTCACCGTCTCCTTCGAGATGTCGGTGCCGTAGAGGATATAGCCGTCTGCTATCTTCAGGTAATTCGTCGTCACCTGGATGGGCAGGGTCTTTTCTTCCACCACATCGAACACCACGTCCACGGTGTTGTCGCCGTCGATGGAGACGGACACACCGGTGAGCAGGGTGCTCTGGCTCCGCACCTGAAGGCGCAGGCTCTTTTCGCCGCTGTCGCGGACGCTGGACCAGTCGGGGTAGACGACAAAGTCGTTGGCCGACAGGCTGCCGATGGTGTAGCCGTCGCCGCTGTTGAGCCGCACTTCGAGCGGACGTCCCGCCGCGAGCGCATCGACCTTTCGGCATTGCACGGCCTTGCCCGCGGCGTCGAACTGGAACACCCACACGTTCGTGAGTTCCGCATCGGCACGCGTGGCGGGGGCTGAGGAGGTCCCAGCGGCGGCGGTTCCGGCGGAACCGGCTGTCCCGGCTGTTCCGGCGGTCCCGCGCTCCGTCGCCGCATCCGCGGCCGGCAGGGCCCCCAGCGTCACGCTGAACAGCTCCCCGGCATCATCGGCCGAAGCGAGGCCGCCGTCCGGAGCAGCGTCCGGCGCAGCGGCGCAGGGCGCAGCGTCCTGCGGCACGATGCCTCGGGGCACGGCACCGCCGGCCGAGGCGCCCCACGCGCCGGGAACGACCTCCACGGGCGCAGCCACGCTCACGCCCGGCAGGCGCACGAGCACCGTCTCGCCGACGCGGCTGCCCGCGGGCGTATCCTCCTTGCTGCAACCCGCGACGCCGCTGCCCACGACGGCAGCCGTCGCCAGCGCAAGCGCCGCGGCGCAGCGCCGCATGCCGAAGCACCCCAATATCTTCTGAAAGCTCGTTATCATATCGCTATATCGTGTATGTTTCATCGTATTGTCTTATCCTCTGACATCGTCGCCCGGCAGGCGCTATTTGTCCTTGACGCACAAGGCGCAGCGCTTGTCCGTCTTCCAATAATAGTAAGTCGTACGGCTGTCCGACGCCTCGACACCGTAGGCGTAACGCGATCCGTTCTGCTGATTACTCCAGTAGGCGCACGGATTCGTCAGGTCGGAAAGCCCCAACGAGTTGCGGTTCGCAAGGATGTATTTCAACTCGTTCAACGACGGCAGGCGCATGCCCTTGCCTGAACAATAGCTCGTGGCTTCGTTGAAATCGATGCGGCTCCGGTGATTCTTGTCCACCCAAACGTCGCCGGCATCGACCCTATCGGCGGGCTTGCCCGCCTGCACGCCGCTCTTGATGGCGGTCCAGCTGCCGGGGTTGTACTCGAAGTTCACCGTACGGGACTCGGTGGAGGTGTTCTCGGGCAGGGTGAGTTGCAGAGCCGTCCCGGCCGAGGCGTTGCCCGAGGCCAGCACGGTGCCGCCCAAGGTGATCCGCACCGGAAGCGTCCCGGAGAACGAGCCGAAGACCGTGAACGTGAAAGTCCGGCTCTTGTAGTCGATGCCCGCCGACGGATCGGGAGCGACCGTGGCCCCCTCGACGAGGATTTCCCACCCCTCGACCGTATTGTCGTGGAAACCTTCCACGGCGGTCAGCTCGACGGTGAAACCGTCGTGACCGACCTCGGCGGGGTCTACGGGAAGCTCCCGAATCGTCAGCTTGACGCGGTAGGCCTCGTTGGCCCACACGTTGTAATCGTTATAAGAGTTCGCTCCCAGATAAACACGGTAGCTCATCGGGATCAGGTACGCGTCCTCCTCCAGCTGCATCATGCCCTGCACGTAGGCGTACGTGCAGTAATCGCCCTCTCCGAACGGGGCGTTCGCCGCCGTCTTGTCGGCAGGCGTCGTACCAATGCCCGTGCCGCGGCTGTTGGGAGCCAGATACCACAGCATCTCGCACTGCGTGCCGAGACCGTCGCTCAGGACCTCGTAGTCCTTGAAATTACCGGATGCGGCCGCCGGGTAGCGCATCGAGGCATGCGTAGCGGCCGTCACGCGCCCGTAGCTCCCCGCCGCGGGGACGTTGCGCAGCGAAATGTCCGTAAGCGTCAGCCGCGGCCAGCCCTCCGAGCAGAGGTTGTCGACCGTGAAGTTCACCTTCGAAACAAGACGGTAGAGCGGAATGCGGACCGTCGCGGTCTGGCCCGTTTCGAGCTTCAGATCCTCCCCGCTGTCGCCGCGCATGGGAAGCGTAGAGGAATACTCCTCCGGAAGCGCGCTGCCGCTGGCGGCGTTGACGGGATAGGTCAGCGCAGCGAGGTCCGCGAGCGTCGAACCCGTGGGCAATTCGCTCTCGGAGAACATGCCGGGCGCGTTGGCCAAGACGACGATGCGCGCCTTCTCCATCGGTTCGAGGTCGGCCGTCACGCGCACCGTAGCCCCGTCCTGCACCGTGGAGGCCACGTAGCGCCGGGCGGCCAGCGACCCCGCCGCGCCCCCGCTCATGTCGTACTGCAACACCCACAGGTCGGACACAGCCCACTCATCGACGATCGAAGGATTGACAACCCCGCGCGTGGCGGAAGCACCCGCTGCGCAAACAGGGTCGGAGGCCGTTCCCGGAGTCGGCGCGGCCGCACCGTGCGCTCCCGTCGCGTCCTTATCGACCGCATGCAGCGGCCCGTCGGAGGCGAGGCTCAGCGTCACACGGACATCGGAGGCTTCGCCGGGGCACGCCCCGGAAGCACCGCCCGCCGGGGACTCCTTCGAACATCCCCAGAGCACCGACGCTGCGCCCAGCAGCAGCGCAGCCGTGGCAGCACGCAACGGGGCGACCGACGCGGCACGCAAACGCGCAACCGACACGGCACGCAGAGCGGCAACCCCAGCGGCACGCAACGGCGCAACCGACGCGGCACGCAGAGCGGCAACCCCAGCCGACGCCGCGCGGCCCGACCCGAGGGCCCGAAGCCCGGAGCGCAACCTGTTTCTCGTTTCTTCGCTTTTCATATATATCGTTCTTTCTTACTTATTTTTTGCTCGTATCTGCATTCCCCCGGCAACCTTTTCTCCCGCAACCTGAGGGTATCGCGCGATACCCTCAGGGGTTGCGGAAAGAGCGAGTATGAACCGATGATTTGATCAGGGTCCTAACGATCACTTCGTTTGTTCAGCCCTACTAGTTCACTCATTTAGGCAGCGGCAACCAGAGGTACCGTCAGTTGAACTCCCGCCAACCCATATGTTACCTCCTCCATATCCGCCAGAGCTCGCATACCAGTCGCCGTTCCTGGTGTATCGGCATTGTCCATTCTCGTTTTTGGGTAGCACGTAAAAGTCCTCATAACCCTTCCAGCCATCCCAGGAAAGGGATTTTGCTTGGTTAAGTGTTGGTATTCCACCCAAGTTCTTACATTTATCCTCGCAGGCTTGTACACTATAGTATCTACCGACAGATTTGGGTTGACGGTCTTGACTTATTGTCTTAATAGTTCTCCAACTACCGTCATATTCGTATTCGAAAGTCACGCTGCGGATAGATCCCGTAGTGTTTGCAGGTATATTTAGTCTGCTTGTGTAGTTCTGCTGGTCCGTGTAGCTCAAGTTTTGGGCTATCGTTTTTCCGTCACAGATCGCGCGGGTCTTAAACCCGCCCCAGCCGGTAAACGACACAGCGATGCTTTCCCCATCTCCACTTATACTGTTGTTTGAAATATTGACGGCGGTTACGTATCTACCCTGCTGCGTTCTGCTGGCTCCGATCAAGGTCCACGTACCGTTCCACTGGTATTCGAACGTTACCGAACGCGAACTATAACTTCCATTTCCCGGAACCGCCAGCTCTACGGCCGTACCCGAAGCGGTGACTTTGCCCGTAACGAGGGCCGTGCCGCCGCTGCTGGCCCGAACATCGACGCCCTCGTCAGGTAGGATTCCTGTCAGGGTAAGGCTGTAAGTCTTACCCTCACCGGGGATATCCCCGGCGGGCGTCACGTCGGCCGAAGAGATCGAGATCGGGACGAACGCCTGCGTGCGCGGTTGGCCGATCGTAATCCACTCGTCGCCCCACTGATATTGGAACGTCACCGTGCGGTCGGCGCCCGTTTTGTTGGCCGGAACCGTGAAGTTCACGTCAGCACCCGGAGTCAACACCGTAATATTGGTAAGCGACGTGCTGCCGTCCCAGACGCGCACCTTCACGAACTCTTCCCATGCGCCGTTCACCGTAACGACGTAATCGCCGCCTTGACCGGGAATATCCCCCTCCGGGGTAACCTTAGCGCTCGTAACGCCATATCCTGCCTGCGTGCCGATGCCGATCACGTTCCACTCGCCCTTCCACTCGTAAGCGAATTCGATCTGACGCTCGGCCCCGCCCTCATTTTTGGGGATTTCCAACATCGCAGAACCCGTATTGCCCGCATCGCAGGCCGCTGTGCCCGAGGCGAGCTCCTCACCGTCCACCACCGAGGCGCGCACCGGAATGCCCGACCCCGTCCAATAGCCGCTGAACGTGACACGCATCGTCTCTCCGTCCACAGGGATAGGAAGACTCAGGTCCGGATCGACCGTAGGCGCGCCGTCCAGATATTCCAGCGTGCCGGCCCACACGCGGTCGTCGCGCTCGGCCAGCAATTTCTGGTCGTCCAGCGTACCGCCGATGCGGACCCGGTAGATGTAGTGGCGGTTGCGCAGCACATTGAAGTCCGTAGTCACGTTCTCGCCCAAGTAGACATCGTGGAACAGGCCCTTGGTCGCATCCTCGGACTCGTGCGACTTGATGCGTGCATAGGTGGCCATCGCAGGGGCGTTATTTTCGCCCTTGTTCTTCTCCCACCGGATCACAGGATTCTGTCCCCGGCGGTTGTCGCCGACGTACCACGTGTGCGTCACCGTGCCGCTGCCCGGACTCGTCGGAGCAAGGCCCGGGGCATTGCCGATGCGGTAAGCGAAATTCGAAACCGTACCCGACGCAGGGTAATCCGTCACTGCGCCGCCCAACCCGTAGCAGGCCCCCGCGGGAACCTGATACAGCCACACGCCGTCCAGCTCGGCACCGCTGACGTTATACTCCAGCAACAGATCGACTTTGGCCATAGCCCGCGTGAGCGTCACCTCCGGAACCACCGTATTGTCGCTGCCCACGAGCACCTGACCGTTGTCGAGCACCCTGACGTTCGTGAGCTTGCCGCTCAGCGGGATCAGTTCGTCCGAGGCGGGCGTGACCGTATAGAGCATCTTGGTTTCGAAATCGGAGAGCGTGGCGGGGTTCGAGGTCGTAAGACCGTCCGAAGCCGGACCGTTCGCCACGATCCACACCGTATAGCCCTCGCCGCTCTGGAGCGCAGCCTTGACCCTCTGCCCGGCAGCCACCGTACCCACATAGGCGCACGCCTTGGTCGCACCCGCGGCGTCGAACTGCAACACCCAGACGTTCGAAAGCGACATGTCGGCACGCGTGGCCACGAACCGGCTCCGCGGAGCGTCCGCACCGCCCTCCGGGCCGAGGCTGACCGTGAACAGCCCATTGGCCCCCTCCGAAACCCCGTCATTCGCACACGCAGCACGGCTGCCCATAGGCTCCACCACGACCGCCTCGGCTACTGCGAGCGAGGGAAGCGTCGCTTCCACCTCGCGCGGGAAGGGGCTCCACCATGAACGGGAGTCCTCGCTGCATCCCACGAGCGACAGGCCGACCGCCGCGACACCCAAAAGGCAAAAGCCCGTTATTTTTCCTGACATCTTCATAACCTATCTTTTCTATCGTTTTCTCTTTGTCTGTCCATCCTTTCCGGCCGCCCGTTCCCACCGAAGAACGGCGCTCACGCCCCGGTTCCGACCCAGCCCGAAAGCCCTGTCCGTAAACCCGTCCCGGCCCCGGAAAGTTCCCCGGAAGAACCGGTCCCGACCCGGAAGGCCGCCCCTTGAAGGCCGCCCCGCAGGGCCCTGCCGCAAGGGTGGCGGATAGTGTTTATCCTGACCCTTAACGGATTAAGGGCATCCGCAGCCGCCGCGGGAGGCGGGTTTCGCTATTTTTAATTTTTACGTTCGTTTCTCAAAGCAGTTAATGTATTTATTATCAATACCTTAATCGCCCATCGTCTTTTTCACCCTTTTTTCCGCGACCATAGGGTTGCACGCGCAACCCTATGGGGTCAAAGGCAAAGCTTACGCAGTCGCACGCTAATTACCGTGTCACACAGTTTTTAGATAAAGTGACGTGGCGTCACGTTAACCTTACCAGTTCGTATCTTCATCAGTGATTCTGGTGATCATCAAGTCCGACCACACTAAAGGCGTCCCGGACACACGCATAACCATCGTAACCCTCCTCCCCCGGCAGCGGAATCCTCCATCTTACACCGTACGCATCGTGGTTCCAATGACTGATGTATGCCCGCTCCCCATAGAGCCCGATTTCGAACACTTGCCACCCTACACAATGTCCTGCCATGCATCTAATATCATGATGTAAGTCGAACAACCCATTCCATTTCCCATCCGTCCCGGGATATCGTCCTATTATGAAGTCTAACTCGGCCTTCTTCATCGACCGGTACCCATTCTTGCCGTTGCAGAAAGCTTCCACCGACGTCTTCTCACTCCACGGTACGTTCCATATGTATATTAGTTTGTCGGTTTTTTGAGTACGGCTTGTTATTGTTATCCATTTTCCGCCCCAGAAATACTCGAAAATAATTTGTCGATCTACACCCTTAGGATTCGCACTAACGGTCAGAGTGACACCAGAACCGGACGTGTTCGTATGACCACTTGCTATCCTTTCTCCACCCGTGGTTGCCTGTATATCTACTCCACCCGTCGGAAATGCTCCCCACAAGGTTACTTTCATTGTCTGGCCCGCACCCGAAATATCGCCTTCAGGGCTTACCGCAGCTTTCGTGATCTGCGGGGACGGCAACTGGGTGCGGCCGTCGATTCTCGTCCACGTGCCGTTCAACAGGTATTGGAACGTTACTGTACGATTCGAGGCTGTCGTATTGGCCGGAATCGTCAGTGCGCATGCAGAGCCGGAACCGGTAACCACGCCGGACGCCAGCACCGTATTGGTCAGCGCACGCACCTGAACACCTCCCGAAGGCAGATCTCCCGACAGGGTAACCGTATAGACACCGCCGCCATAAGGAATATTACCGGCAGGACTTACCGAAGCCGACGTGATATTGGGACCCGGCAGCTGCGTGCGGGTTTCGATATTGATCCACGTGCCGTTCAACTGGTACTGGAAAGCGACCGTACGGTTAGCCGTGAGGCTGTTGGCCGGTACGTTCAGCGTAACTCCGCTGCCGCTCGCCGTAACGGTTCCCGAAGCGATGGCCGAGCTGCCTGCATAGGCGCGAACCGGGATGCCTCCCTGCGGCATGACTCCGTTGATCGTGACCGTATAGCTGCCGCCTTCACCGGGAATATTTCCTGCCGGGCTGACAGTCGCGGAGCTGACCGTAGGAGTAGGCCACTGCGTACGGCTGTCCACCATCGTCCACACGCCGTTCCACTTGTATTCGAACACCACCTCGCGGGAGGTGCTGCCCGAGTTGACCGGAACCGTCAGCGTAGCGCCCGTACCCGCCTTAGTAGCCAGGCCCGTGCCGAGCGTAGTGCCGCCCGAGGTTGCGCGGACCTCCACGCCCTCCGCAGGAAGAGCTCCGTTCAAGGTCACCGTATATGTTCCGCCCGTGTACGGGATATCGCCCGAGGGGCTGACCGTCGAACTCGTAATCTGCGGCGTAGGCAGCTGCGTCCGGTTCTCGATGTTCGTCCATGTGCCGTTCCACAAATATTGGAAGGCCACTGTCCGGTTCGAAAGGCTCGAATTGGCGGGAAGGCTCAATACGGCACTCGCACCGCTCGAAACAACCGTTGCCTGTACAAGCGTACCGCCTGAGAAAGCGCGCACCTGAACACCTCCCTCGGGAAGAACTCCCGTCAGGGTAACCGTATAGTCGCCGCCGCCGTAAGGAATATTACCCGCAGGACTGACCGTTGCGGTCGTGATCCGAGGCTCAGACAGCTGGGTGCGGCTCTCGATCGTCGTCCACGTGCCGTTCCACAGGTACTCGATCGCCACCGTACGCTCCGAATCGCCGTCGTTGGCCGGTATGCTCAGCGTCTCTCCCCGGCCGCTCGCGGTGACCTTACCCGCAACAATGGTCGAGCCGTCCACGGACGCACGGATCTCGACGCCCTCCGCGGGAAGAAGACCGCTGAGCGTGACCGTATAGCGACCGCCGCTGCCGGGGATGTCGCCCGCAGGGGTGACCGTAGCGCTCGTGATACTGTAGCCCGGAGCTTGCATACCACGGTCGAAATTCTTCCATACGCCGTTCTCCTGATACTGGAAGACGACGATACGATCGGTGTGCGACCCGTTGACCGGAACCTTCAGTTCGCCGGGCTTGTCCGACGAAGCGTAAGTCCGGGCGAGCTCTTCGCCGTCGCTGAGCGCACGCACGGGCACCATACCGCAATCGCCGGTAGCACGGACCGTATAGGTAGCGCCGCCCCCGGGAATACCGTCGCCCGGATTGGGCAAGATCGTAATTCCGTCGATCGACATTCCCGGCTGGGTGTAGCTCCACTCCTTCGTATTCTCGCCGTACTGGGCCATGACCTTCACCGTGCGCGTGCTCCACGTCTCGTTGGACGGAACGCTCACCTCCAGACTGCGGGAAGCGTAGACATCGGCCTGCTGCGAAGCCGAGGTGCCCGGCGTGGCGGCGAGATTCCACGCCGCATTCGAAGAGAGCGTCGCCTTGACCGTCGTGCCGGCACGCGGAATATTGCCCGGAGCGGGTGTCACCGCCGGCTCGCCGTAGAAAGTCGGCACCGTACGCAGAAACAGCGTCGTGCGTGTGGCGGTGATGGAGCCGCCGACGGTGGAGAACGTAGCCACCGCATTATATCGCGTACCCGCCACGGGCGTACCGCTTTGGGCCTTGTAAACCACCGGCGTGAACGTAACCTCGCAGTCGGCGGGCTCGTCCTGACCGCCGCCCGTCTGGTCCGTATTCGCAGCCGCGCTCGACGAGGCGATCACCTTCGTACGATCGCCCGAAGTATAGCTGAAACGCCACTTGCTGTTGATGCGGAACGCGACCTTCTGTGCCTCAGGAGACTCCGCGTCCCCGAAGTCGATGCGTTCGGGCGTGAAAGAGAGGAATTTGGGGATGTAATCCAACCCCGTGTCGGGATGCCAGCCCGTGATCGTATTGTCAGCGATGCCTTCCAGCGGGCCGACCGTGATTCCGAAACCGTCGTAGCCCACCTCCAGCTGGTCGTCGTTGAAACCCGTGACCGTCAGCCGTGCGCTGTAGGCCGCATTGGCCCACAAATTATAATCGTCGATATTGTTCGCACCGAGATAGACGTTGTAGACGACGTCGCGGCCGGAGGAAGCGGCGCTATGGAACACCTTGCCCCGGATCGAAACATAGGTGCAATAGCTGCCCTGCCCTTCGGGAGCCGTCAGGGCGCTCTTCTCTTCGGCTTTCGTGGCCGTGCCCTTGCCGCGGCGGTTCGGGGCGATGTACCACAGATAAGAGGTTTCCGACCCCGCAAGTCCCGTCGTGACAGGGTCGTAATCGCGGAAATTGTCGGCTGAGGCCTCCGGGTAAACGTCGCCCAGATAGGCCGTATGCTCGGTCAGCGGACCGTAGGCGATCTTCGTCGGAGCGTTGCGCAGCGTTACCCCCGTCAGCTCCAGAAGCGGATAGCCGCTCGTGAAACTGTTGACCAGCGAGAGGCGCATACGCGAAACCAGCCGCGTGAGCTTCACCGACACCGACTGGGAACCGACGAGCGACACGGCGATCTGTTCGGTCTCGCCGAACATCGGCAGGCGGACCGATGCATCCGAGGGCAGCGAGGCCCCGGTCGTGGAGCTCACGGCGAACGTGCGTGCGCGCAGCTCGGTGAGCTTCGTGCCGGCGGGAAGCGTCGAAACGGTGAACGATTCGGGCGCGTTGGCCACCACGACGATCACGCAGCTCGCACTCTCGCGCAGCATGACCGAAGCCGTGACTGCCATTCCGCTCTGGACGATCTCCTGCGCGGGAATGTAGGCGCGGTGCACGAGCGAACCCTCGGCCGAAGCCTCCGTGTCGAACTGCAACATCCACAGGTCCCCCACGGCCGTCTCGTCGGGGCTCGCAGCGCGTGTCGCCGCCTGCGAACCGGCGGCGGATGTCAGACGACCGTTCGAGCTCAGATCGAGGGTCGCGGGGACCATGCCCTCCGAAACCTCTCCGCTCACCCCCGGAAGACCGCCGGAAACAGAGTTTCCGTCCTCCCTGTCGCTCTCGGAACACCCGGCCGCAAGGACGGCCAGCGCAATCCAAACATATTTCAACAACTGAGACATATATCTTTTATCTTTATTTTTCTTCTCCCGATATCTTCATTCGTCCTATCGTCCCTTGCCCCGGGCTCCCCAGACCCGGCACCTGCCTTTCATTTTCCCCGCCCGTTTCAGGGAAGGGGTAAATCGTCATATTATCAGCATCTTAATCGTTCTTCATCTTTTCCACCCTTTCTCCCGCACCCCCGGGGGTATTGCATGCAACCCTATGGGGTGAAGGGTATAGCCCCTCCTTTACGAACTTACTATCGTGATCTCTGCTTCAGGCATATTTCACATTACTCTCCCACACACCTGCAATACCCATCTCTGAATCGATAGGCATCGGCAGTCGTATAGGTCCAAGTGGAGTATTCGCTGTTTATCAGGCTGAAGCAATGCTTTCCGCCGACGCTCGGGTGCCACAGCATTGCAACACCTTTGTGTTTGAGATCGGTAGGGTCATTCCATCGCAATCCATCGGTGTTCGGAATTATTCGCTCCGCCGATCCACATGTTTCAACGCATTGATTGTATTGCAGCCTACCCCGGGTGATATATGCCGGGTAGAAGGCTTGGCTTAGCCGTGCAACCTCTGTCCAATTCTCGGCGGACCCATACTCTATAATCACTTCGCGCGAAGCATACTCGTTATTCTCCGGGATATTAATATTTGCAGAATAATTCCAGCACGCATTTTTTTCGGTCGAAATGATTAATTGGACGCCGTTGCCGTCGACGGCCCGGATCTGAAAACTGCCATAGCCCTCCAGTGTAACGGTGTAGGTGCCGCCAACTGCCGGGATATCCCCACGGGGCGTAACGGCGGCCGAAGAGACGTAATAGCACGGCTGCTGCGTGCAGTCTGAGCCGATTTTCGTCCATGTGCCGTTCCACAGATATTCGAAAGTTACCGTACGCGAATTTTTAATTGTATTGGCCGGAACAGTAAAAGTAACCGTGGCCGCTCCGTTCGAGCAGGCGGCATGCAGCAATCCACCGATATTGCCGCCGACAGACATCCGTACGGGAACAGAGCCCGTCCAATTGCCCGTAAGCCTTACGGAGTATTCGCCGCCCTCCGTCGGAATAACATTATCAGTCGGGGGGGGGACGAGGCTCGCATCCGCGATTTCACCCGTCACAGGTTCGTCACCCCCTTCTTCGCTCTCCCACTCGTTGTCGCCCCAGTCCTGCACGTCGCCGCCGCCGTATTCGGGCTTCGACGTGTCGAGGTCGCCCGAAATGCTCCCGCCGTCGTTCCACGGCGTCACCGTCGCCTTGCCGAAGACCACCTGAGCGGCTCCGTTGCGAACCGCCACCTCATACGTATAAGCCTTGCCCGCCTCCCACTTATCGACCGCATCGACGGGGAAAGGCGCCGACAGCAACTTGTCGTCGATCACCACGTTGAGCATCACCTTGCCCTCGTCGATCTTATCCACCGGCAACAGCAGCAGGTCGTAGAGCACGCCCTCCGCCGTCAAGGTCTTTTCGCTCTTGTCGGCCACCGTGTCCGGCCAGCCCGGCGTGACGACAGGCGTCGCCTGCGTCAGGTCGAGCGTCCCGTCGAGGTAGACGACACGATCGTCCGCGGCGACATCCCCGGCGTCGGCGATCCGGACGCCCGTGATCTTGCCCTCGCCCGTATAGTCACCGGAATCGGACGTGTCCGAAGTCCCCCGGTTCAGACGTATCTTCACGCGCGTCATGGCGTGCTGCATTTCGAGGAACATGGCCTGCGTATGGGTCGAGTGCACCGTGTCGCGCTGCCACACCACGTCGTTCGTATTCACGTCGTAAGGACCCGAATTGAGCGGTACGGCGGACATCGTAAGGCCGTAGGCGTCGCTGTACGGGAAATAAGCCGTCACGGTCGCCGCATCGGCATACAAGGGAATAGCCTCCCCCGTGATTTTCCACTTCTTCTGCGGACCCTCGCCCGGATAGTCGAGCTGCACGATGCGGTTATCCACATCCTCGTAACCGTCGCCGCGCAGGAACAGCCCCAGACGGTCGCGGTCGGTGAAGAACGTCGAACCCCCGCCGTCGACGATGGCCCGCGTCTGCGGCGTGCCGCCGTCCGCCGGAGAGGTCCCGGTCCTCCGCGCGCCGCCCAAAGCCCCGTAGTTGGCCTCGGCGATGGAGAGTATCACAGCCTCGCGGCCCGCGGGAGCGGCGGACTCTTCCCGGGTGCAACCGCCCGCAAGCAGCACTGCCCCGAACATATATGTCATCGCGACCGTCACGGTCCGCATCCTGCACTGTTTCATAAATCGTTCGTTTTGATTTCGGCATCCCGCGCCGCACCGGCCGCCGGGATCTCCGTTCCCTCCCCCACGGGAGGGCATATCTCGTATTCGTCTTGTCTTTCTCTGAACGGGCGTTTCCCCGATGCCGGGCCGCCCGTGCGGTTCCTTGCGGCGGAAACCGCGCGCCGTGTCTCTGTTTATCGGATCGAAGGCCCCGAAGCCCCGCTATCCTGCGCCCGTGCCGGACCTCCGGCGGGCCTGTGCGGCCGATCGGGCCGCGAAAATGAAAAAAAGGGGCAGGCAGGATTCCGCCTGCCCCGGATACACTATGTTTATTAACTGATAATCGAATCTTCGGCGTTACTCGATCTCCATGTCGCCACCGACAACCTCTACCCAGTCGGTTACGGTCACGGTCTCGATCGAAAGCGAGTTACCGGTGAACTTAATCGTGTAGGTGTAGTTCTTGCCGGCTTCCCACGCGGTGTGGGTCGCAACGTCGAACGGCAGAGCGTAACTTTGGGGGTCAACAGCCTTCGTACCGTCTGCGTTCATACGCTGGATCGAGATGACAACCATGATGTTTTCCGACTTGTTGTTGGCGTCGGCCGTAATGTTGTCCAGCGGGAAGAGCAGGTTGCTGACACGATACGAAGCGTCGGCAGCCGTCTTGTTGTTCGTTTCGTCGTCGGCCGTCGATCTTACCATCTTGTAGCCCTCGATCGTACGTGCGATCTCGCCGCCGGCGATAGTACCGGTGATCTCACCCGTCTGGATGTTCATGCGGGTAGCATCCGCGTCGGCCGAATACTTGAAGTTCGCGTGCAACTCGCCTTCTTCCAGATCGTTGGTCTTGTTCCTGATCGTGTAGCCCACGAACTGATAGTAGGAGTCGGTCTCGCCCTGAACGGCCTCCTGAGCCTCGGCCGAGGTGTACATACGGAACGATACGCGCGAAAGTGCGTGATTCATCACCAATTTGGCCGTCGTGGTCGTCTTGGCGCCTACGATGTCGTTGCGCGTGTTGTAGAGGAAGTCGATCTCTTCTTCGGCAGTGTAGGCTTTCTTGCTGTCCACACCGTCGAGCGTACCCTGGCCCTCATCGTCGCCCACGATGATGTTACCCATATTCAGGATCTTGACGGGGATCGTCGTAGCATCGCCGACACCCAGGACGTTGGCATCATCGGTATAGGGATAGTAGCCGAAAACCTTACCCTTCTCGTCGCCTGCGAAAAGAAGCAGTTTGGTCTTGTCCTCCGTGTTGACCGAAACCCAGCTGTTCTCGCCAGCGTTGTTGGCGAAACGGATGTTGCGGCCGCTAGAGTAATAACCGCCGTCGGCATTGCCGTTGCCGGTAGCCGTGGGAGTGAAGTCGGCAGTACCGGCTTCGTCAGTTACCATAACGCCGATAGCCGAGCCTACGGGGAGAACCGTGCCATCAACGGCCGTACGGGTATTGCTGACCGACGTCAGCACCTTGAGCTGCTGAGCCTGACTCAAATCGACCGCGGAGTCGTTTCCGCTGTTTTCATTCTCGTTGCAACCTACCATCGCTGCGGCTGCAAACGCCAATACAAAAAATTGTTTCATAAAAAAGAATTTGTTAATAAAATGGGTTAAAAAATGTTGTTTGTGTTTCATTATCTGCATTTCAGTCTGCATTCGTCACATCGCATTCCCCGCGCGGGGTTCGGCCCTACACGCCCATATCGCCGCCGTCAACCTCGTCCCAGCCCACGACCCGCATCCGGCCCATCTGGAGCCCGTTCATATTCAACTCCAACGGTTCGAGCTCCAGCTCGAACTCGATGCGGGGATCGCCCGTCTGCTCGGCCTCGTCGAGCGCCTTGTTCACGATATCCGTAATGTCCCGCTCGATATAAACCGGGCTATCGCCGTCGGAGACGGGATCGATATAGGCTCGCAGGACAACCTCCGCGCGGTCGAGGCCAAAGACATAGAGGTACGACAGATAACGCTCATCTTCACGCACGGTCCGGGTCAGCGCCGTGCGATTCGGAGTTTCCGTGCGGCTCCCGCACACGAGCTTAACTTCCGGAACAACGCCCGAAAGGGTCAGTTCCAAGGATTTCACATCGGAAACCGTCCAGCCCTTGATCTGGCTGCGGAACGTAATCCCATAGCCCACAGGTTCGGGAACCAGCAGCGAACGGCCCTCACGGCGGAAATCCACTGTAACACCGGGAATGGAATCCCGGTAGAGGAAACTCTCCGCCTGACCGATGAGCTCTCCCCCCGCACGCGTATTCCACAAGGTGCGAAATGCATCGGCAGCCGACGCCTCTTCGGCCGCCAATGCCTCCACACGTCCGATAAGTTCGGGCGTAGGAACCTCGTTAACCGTAGCACGGGCCCGCTCGATATCGTGCAGATCGCTGTAAACAACGCCCTGCAATCGGTCGTTATAGGTCAGCACACGGTAATGACGCTGTTTCAGGTACAGCAGCGCACCCTCCTGCGGACAATCGTGCGGATCGCAGATACCGCTGCCGTCGTAAAGACGCAGGTGGTTCTGCCCCAGACAACTCTCCGCCTCGACACGGTTGCACCAGTCGTAATCGAAACGGTGCGGCACGGGGCAGTCGCCCGTATCCTCGCGGATGCAGGAGACCAAGACCGCACACGACAACAACAGTACGACGGTCGTCGTTCCGACAGCAGACAAAGTGCTATTCATATATTTCAACATCCTTTTCCTCATAACAAACAAGTATAAGCGCTATGAATGATCAGCCGTTACAAACAAAGCCGGAACGAGCCACACGAAGGACAGCACCCGTTCGCGGAGAGCATGCCGCCGCCGGACGCCCCGCGACGTCCGAAAACGGAGAAGCACGCGCAAGCCGCCCGAAAAGGCGGCAAGCACGACGAAAGAGGCCGAAAAGACGCTTCAGCCTTCAAAAACGATATCTCGAAAAGAGAGTTATCCCAAGCCCCGGAAAACGCCGCTGCGGTCAGCTCATCGACCGATGCGAGGGGGGGGGAAATTTGAAATACAAATACACGTACACATACACGCGCACCACGTGCGAAACACACGCAGCAAGCGACCGGAATGCCGCAGACGTCATACGCCCCGGAATTCGGCAGCAGCAGAAATCCGGAAACAGTAATACGTTCGCAATATCTTTAAACCGATTCATCTGTACGAAATTTTTCCTTTCGGTGCCACAAATATAGATTTAACGAACACAAAGAAAAAGCCCCAAGTCTCATTTTCAGGAAAATTCAGAACTAAAAAAAGTCACATTATTAAAATTATTATTATTTTTGCCATGTTAAAAACCTAAAGATTAAGTGTCATATAATACTGATATAGCGAAATATAAGCAGATATAAGAACAAATATGAAAAAGATACTGACCAAAAAACTGGAAAGCCTGCAAAAAGCCGTATTCCATTACAGCGCATACGCCATATCGGTCTATTCGGCGGCCGAAACAATCGCCGCAATAAATACTCCCAACACACGGGAGGTCGTCACGGGAGCGCTCCTGTGCATTCTTGCGGCGGCACTCCCCGCAGTCTGCCGTTACCGTAAAACTCCGGTCAACAAAGCCTTCGCCGCCCTGCTGCTGCTCATCCTGCTGAAAACAGCCGCACAAACCGTGATAGCGGCAGCAACGCCCGACACCGAGACAGCCGCCATCGTATTCCGCGGAACGCTGCTGCTGGGATTCCTGCTCGTACTCTCCCTGTTCGCATACAACCCGCAACTGTCATACACGACGGCCGCCGCAGGAACCGCGGCCTACGCAACGGCGGCCCTGCTCAGCGGAGAAGCCACACTCAAAGACTCATTCCTGCTGATTTTCACACTCTTCGCAAGCTGCGCACTGATGGAACACTATATAATAAAAGAAATACGCTCCCTAATGCACGACAACCGCAGATACCTCGCGGAGCGGCGTTCGCTGTTCAGCCTCTTCAACATCGACGACGGACAAGTCAGCCAATTCATACGCTTGCTGCGAAAACGGGACCTGACGCCCGGACAGACCGAACAGCTGCTCAAACTCCTCGGCGACGAAACGGAACGCCGCATACGCCAGAGCGTCCTGCACTTGATGCAGCACCGTCAGACCGATTACAGCAAGCTCGACGAACGCCTTCCCTCCCTAACGGCGACGGAACGTAAGGTGGCTTGTCTGGTGCTGCAAGGCAAGACACACCCCGAAATAGCGCGCGAGCTGCTCAAAAGCCCGTCCAACGTATCCGTAATACGCTCCAACATCCGCAGGAAAATGGGACTGGGGCCCAAGGACAACCTCGCGGAATGCCTACGCGCACTGATGCAGGAGCCCGAAAGGACGGAACGGACCGACGAAGCGCCCCCTGCGAACCTGAACGCACTGTCCGAACAACAGATACCGATCACGAAATGATAGACAAACTGAACCTCTCGGAAACAACATCGCAGGCGGAACGCCAGCGACGTTACATATTCTTCTATACCTGCGCCGGATATATGGCCGGAATCTTATGGAGCTTCTTCAGCGACGCAGCCCCCAGAACCACGTTCTACCACTCGATAAACGCCCTGCATCTCGGACTGCTGCTCGTGCTGATGCTCCTGTTCCTGTCCGAGAAGGCGACGACTGAGAAGTTGACGGCGCTGTTTCTCGTCATCACTCAGGCAGAAATATCCTTCGAGATGATTTACGAAGCGGTAAGCAAAAGTCACACTGCAAACCTCGTAATAATCGGAAACATGGTCCTGCTGGCCCTGCTGCTGATGATATCCATAGCAAGCTATTACAGAATCATACCCTACCTGCTCGGAGGCGCAAGCATCGCCACATATGCCCTATGTACGTTCCTTGCGACTGAGATATTCCCATTCGACTTTCTGCCGGCATACGCCATCGCATTCGTCGGTCTGGGAGTCATGGGCGCACGCATGAACCAAACCATACGCGACATATCCGTCGAAAACAACGCATACCGAACCGAAAGGCAGTCCATGCTCGAACTCTTCCGCATGGATACAGACCAACTGACGGAGTTCATACATCTGGCCCGGCAGAAAGAACTGACCATGGAGCAGACCGAGACGCTGCTCGAACTCCTCGACGCCGAAACCTGCCAGAAACTCACCGACGCAATCACGGAGAACATCCGCGCAAAAACAATCGAACTCGCAAAACTCGAAGAGAAAATCCCCGGACTCACACCCGCGGAAAAAGAGGTATGCATCTGCATACTCAAGGGTAAAAGCCTCGCGCAGACCGTCAAGGAGCTCGGAAAAAGCCCTTCAAACATCACAAACGTGCGCAGCAGGATACGCCGCAAACTCAATCTCGAACACGACGAAGACCTGCAAAGCTGTCTCACACAGATCATATACAGAAAATAGGCGGTACAGCAAGCCCCGAAGCATCCGGACACGCACCGCGAAACGGATCGGCAAAGATCGTCGGCAAACACACGAAGTCAACACACACCCAAATACACAAACGATACGAATGGAAAGGACACACAACCTGCAGGATCTCTTCGAGGCATTGCGCAGACAGCAGAGAATAATCCGGAATCTATCCGGGATGGGTGCCGTGCAATCTGCCTTGAGTCCGGTGCGGGAGATGCGGGATCAAATCTCCGGCGGCCTGTGTCTTTATCGGGAAAACCCCGCCGGTCAGGTAACGGAGCGTCTCAAAACATACCGGAAAAACCTTTTCAAAGGAATCTCGACGGTATCCGACCCGCTAGCTCCGATGAGGCGATATCTGTCCGCCATAAACCGGGTAAACAGACAATGGCAGGAACAGTTCGCCGCAGTAGCGGCAAGCACACGGCAGCTGGACATCGCCCTGAACAACGCCCTGCTGCGAATGGATACCCGGCAGCAAGCAGCTTTCGGAATTTTCAATGCGGCGCTCTGCGGAACATCCGCAGCGTTCCTGGAAAACATCTCCTACACACAGACATGGCAGGAAGCAGCCATCGTAGGGACGACAAATTCCATCGTTGCGGAGACACTGGACGACATGTACGGCAGCCAAAACACAACTGCGGATGATAACGCATTCGACACATTCAGGGAAACCCTCCTCACGGAATTAACGAAACTCCTGACACGAACAACATGCCGGCGCGTCAGGGTATTTCTGATGGAACTGATAGGCATTACAAGCGCAATTCTTACGATATACAGCGCATTCACGGTGCCCGGAAAGGAGGATATCGCCGACATAGTAAGAACCGAACTCCGGAGCACTCTCGAAATCCGGGAACAGGAGATAGGCCAAATAGCCGGCAGATACCTAGCAAAAATACGCACGGCACGAATCGACGCACCCCTGAGATATGCAGCCATGAAGAACGCACGGATTATCGACACCGTGAAACAAGGACAACAAGTGACCGTCGTCGAGACATGGCACAAGTACCTGCTTATTGTCTATATCGACACACAAACTCAAGAACCCAAATCCGGATTCGTACTCAAAAAATATTTCCGGTAACTATCGGGCCGGCACAGCCGAAAACCTTTCCAATGCTCAAATTTCTCATAAGAATACAAGAAATATTCAATACGCAAAACGAAGCCCCTCTCCTTGCGCAGGTACCGTAGAAATCTTCGAACTTCCGCGAAGACAGCTCTTCCCGGAAGTTGGAAATCGTCCGAGCATAGCGAGGGAAACTTCGGCACACGCCCCTCTTTAAGGGCATCGGGATTCAAGTCGAAGCATCAGACAATAACGGTGCGAAGACAGACATCCGCAGGCCCACGAATCAAAGCCGGTATTTCTTTCTCCGCCGTCGCTGGATTCTTTGCTGCTCCTCGAAAGCCCGCACATCGGCCAAGTCCAATATCGTATCGACAATTCCCGAAACCGGATTTGCCGTGAGGTTTCGCAGCTCGTATTTTTGTTCCGAGTATTGCTGCTCTGCAAGCTGTTTGTCGTTTTTCAGTACCGGATACAATTCATTGAAGACATTTGCCGAAAACCCTTTTCCCAGTACCGACCCGTTGGCAACGATGCCTGCATTGTGGTCGATAAACGTTACGCCGTAAATCTTTCCCACGGGATTTATTCGAAACACGGCGTCGATACCATCTGCTTTGAGCAGTTGCCGGAATTCGTCCCGTGTGTTGTGCGGGCTCATGGTATCCCGGACTGTCTGTCGCAGCCGAGCAAGGTTCCCGTCTTCTTTCAATTTCATTTTCGAGTTCTCGTAATACCTTTGAAGGGCTTTATAGCCGACATCTTTCCCTATTTTGCTTGACTTGATGGGTGTGCCTGTTCCATAGCCATCGTCGGTCAGGGCACCGTAGATTACTCCGGCATAGTTCCGCCCGTCGATCGTTCCCGTACGTTCCTCAACCGAGATGTTGAACAATTCCAGCAGCGTGCGGAGCTCACCGTAGGACGAGCATTTGTAATTCCGCAGGCACGACCTGACGACGGATGAGACCTGTTGCTTGACGTTTCCCGCCTTATAGTTTACTTTCCGAAGATCGGGGGTGTCCGTCTGTTCCTGACCTTTGATACTCGGATGCAGATCGTATTTGCGTTCTAATTCCCGCAATACGGACATAGAACGGTCGTATTCGTGCGAATCGCTGATTTTCCGTCCCAGCTCATCGACACGCAACGACACCAGATGGAGATGCTCTCTGGAAATGTCCTTATGCTTGAAAACGATATAAGGCTGGTTGCCGTAACCCATCCGTTCCATGTATTCCTGCGCGATGTCCCGGAGCTGATCGTCGGTCAACTTGTCTTCGGGCGAGGGATTCAGCGAAGCATGGAAAACCGTATTGGTCGTTCTTCTGTTAGCTTCGAGGTAGGGCCAGAAACCCTCCATGCAGGCGTCGACATCCAGTCGTCCGTGTTTATCGAACGGTTCGAGCATCTTCTGCCAGAAAAGCACCTCGGCTTCATCCTTATCGACCTTTTCCTTGTTATAGTGCAAAGCCCCGCCGGGCGAGGAACCCGATCTTATATTCGCAACCATTCCGCAGCTTGTTTGGCAAGGTTCAGAATCTCGATACTCAGAGCTTTCAACTCGCGGGTGCGTTGTTCCAGCATGGCGATCTGATGCGGGATAGCAATGTTGGAAAAGTGCGAATTGACAGCCTTTACAATCTGATTGTAGTTGTTCGCAAGTTTCTGGAATTGGAAATAAAAATCGTTCAGCCGGGCGACGAACTGCGTCTTCGACGGGTCGCGTTTGATGACGACAAACTCCTCGGCGAAGATTCTTTTGACGATAAAACGGCTCCGGTTATGCTCCGATCCGGCTTTGCAAAGCAGCTCGTTGAAGCGGATGTTTTGCTCTTCATTGAGCCGGAAGGAGTATTTATAACTCGGCGTTCGGGGCTTCTTGTCTGTCTTGTCTGTCTGTTTTCGGTTAGTATCCATTATATAGCTTAAAAATGGGTCGCGACTTGGGAGCGGCCCCGGCCTCGCAGAGCGAGCGTTTTTATCGGACAAACCGAAGGTTGTCGGACAAAAACACAGCTCGCTCCCATCTGGCGATGGGAAAAAGCCGCGCCGAAGAATCTCTAACCGAAGTTCTCTGAATTCCCCGATACGGCTTTCGAGAGTGGGGCTGTTCCCGGTGCAATATTACAACCGTCCAGTACGAAAAAAAAGTCCGCCGAACGGACTGGAGCGGTCGTGAGCGGACATTAGTTCGGACGCGTTTTACCCTGTTGTATATTGCGGCAGAAAGGAATTTTTCATTATTCGGATACTTGAATTTATAGCTCTTTGGCAACTTCTCCAACTTTATCCTCAGCGATAAATCCGGGAATGTACAGAAATAGAAAAATATAGATTTCCAGAAATCTGAATTAGAATATAAATAACTATAAATATGAAAATTATCTTTTCTGCAAAACAATAAAAATCTCTAAATATCAAAAAATGATGGAATCAGCAAGCATTTCAATCTGCAATCAGAAAGGCGGCGTCGGGAAATCCTCGCTTACGGTGCTGCTCGCAAGTTATCTGCACTATACACTGGGGCATGACGTGTTGGTCATGGACTGCGACTATCCCCAATGGTCCGTTCATGCGCAGCGCGAACGAGAACTATCTGTTCTGGAAAATAGCAAGTATTATAAATTGATGTTGATCCGCCAGTTCAAAGCTACGGGCCGCAAACTCTGGCCCGTCATAGCCTGCACTCCGACCGAAGCGCCGGAGCGGGAATCCCAATTTCTCCGGGACAGCGGTTATCGACCTGCGATTGTTCTCTACGATCTTCCGGGTACGGTCAATACGGCGGGTGTCATCGAAATATTCTCGGCTCTGGATTGTCTTTTCGTTCCCATGAAGGCGGACAAGGTCGTTATGGGCAGTACGCTCTCCTTTGCCCGAACTTTCGATTTGTCTCTGGTTCAAAATCAAGCTGTTCATCTCAAAGACATTCGTCTCTTCTGGACCATGCTCGACCGTCGGGAACGAACACCTCTCTATGAACAGTACGAAACACTTATCAGTCAACTCGGCTTGTCATTGCTGCAGACACATATTCCGTATCGTTCGAAATTCAATAAAGAACTGCTTCCGGACGGTACGGGTGTCGGACGTTCGACACTTTTGGCTCCGGAGCGTTCTTTTGCCCAGGAGGCGCAGATCGAAGCATTAGCTGATGAAATCCTGTCGATACTTAAAATCCGATAACGATGGCAACGAAACTCAATGTCGGGATCGACGAAGAACTCGTTCGGCAGATGATTAGCGGACAGACTCCACCTTCGACAAATGTCATTAGGAAACCCGTATCCGATCCTCCTGCATCCGTTGTCGCCATATCTGAAGATTCCTCCAATCCCGATTCTCAGCCCTCCGAAACGGTCGTATCCGAAAGGCAGGATGTGAAGCCGGAGAGTGCTCCAGTCCCGGATATACGACGGCGACGTTCGATGACATTGCCCGACTACAAAAAAACATTTCTTGTCCGGGTGGATTACGACCTCCGCGCCTCGCTCTATGTCAGCGCCCCTACGAAACGGAAAATCCTTGAAGTCCTGAAAAAAATCGGCGGCGAGCGACTGACCGCGACATCTTATGTAGATAATATCCTGCGTCACCATCTCGAAATGTTCCGCGACCAGATCAACCGCATACATCAAGAACAGAATTACCATAACATCATCTAAAACTTTTTCAATCATGTTGAACGACTATTTATCCGACCTGCACTTTTGGGAGACGCAGGGTCTTATTATGTTCGGATCGATACTCCTTTGGAGTATTTTTTCCGGGATCAGCTCCCTGATACAGCATTGGCGGCATCCTGAGCGTCCCGATACCCCGGCACCTCTTCCGGCCGATGACCGTGAGAATTTTATCCGGGATCGAAGACGGAAAGAGGCCGATAAACGGGAAATGCCGCTTCCGGCGCCCTTCCGGCCTTTGCGATCTGATGACGACATCGTCACCGGCGACTTCGACCGAATGTTCCTGCAGCCAAGAAGCATTCGTACCCGCTCGACTCTTTATGTCAGCAGCGAAACCAAACGGAAAGTATTGGAGGTCGTCCATAAGGTCGGCAATCAGCACACGACCGCGATATCCTATGTTGAAAATATTATACGTCACCATCTCGACCTGTACAAAGACGAGATCAACCGACTGTATCAAGAGCGAAACCCGCAAGACCTGCTTTAAGACGAAGCATCGAGAACAGATCCGTTGTCACAACCTTAAAACTTTCTGCCATGAACAGCATAATTCTTTTTGCCGCCTGCGCCGTATGTCTGGATCAGTTGTTTTTCCGGGGGCGGCTCGCGTCATACGTCGTCGACAATCTGAAAGGCCCGAAGAAAAAACACACCGGGCACGATGCTGCCCCTCACACGCCGAATGCCGGTACTGCACCCCGTCAGACCCCGGAAATTCTGGTCTCGAAATCCTATCGGTGCGGACTGGAACGGACAGGGGCGGACATCGGCATCGCTCCGGTAGGCGGAGATGCTATATTTGCCCCGGCCCCGGTAGCGAAGCCCGCAATGCAAGGATGGACCGGCCTTGTCGTGCAGCCCCCGATCGGCGAAGACGGCGAACTTGCGGAGCCCGAAGCGCCCGCCGGCGCCCGATCTCCGCTTCCGGCTCTCCCCGCCAGAGCAGAACTCCGCGATGCGGAGGT
>ENA-OUQS01000876-OUQS01000876.1-human-metagenome-genome-assembly--contig:-NODE-876-length-30723-cov-3.781270_pt1 | contig 30723 bp, 26 predicted proteins | sample MGYA00248463_ERZ548848 | MGnify/ENA primary metagenome ERZ548848 (study PRJEB26491, sample SAMN04978192) | human metagenome | host: Homo sapiens | study: EMG produced TPA metagenomics assembly of the human... | reverse complement strand
TGTTGTAGCTCAGTGGTAGAGCACTTCCTTGGTAAGGAAGAGGTCACGAGTTCAAGCCTCGTCAACAGCTCATAAAATCAAGAGGTTGCAAAATCTGCAATCTCTTTTTTTTTGTGCTGTTTTGCGAAGGGAAAGGGGCTGGAAAGGGAGGTCGGAGGTGTGTCGTTGGACATAATGTCGGACATTAAAATCGCTGCTCAATATCGCTTGCGTAATCTGCAAACAGATGAAAATCAAAGCAATTCATCGATCCAGCATCGTTTGTAAAAATGGCAAGTCTCCATTGATGCTGCGGTTCATCCACGAACGCACCTCTAAACGACTCTCGCTCGGTATTTCGGTAGAGCCGCATGATTGGGATAAGGATGCTGAAATGATAACGGCAGACTGCCCCGACCGTGCTGCTCTGCAAAGTCGGATAGACAGTACATTAGCGACTTACCGAAAAATATTCAAGTCGGAAATAAACAGCTATGGGAGACAAATACGTGACAAAGAAAGTGCTGTCCGAATTCATAAGATTGAAAAGACAATGCAGATGCCCGAACGGTCACGCTTAATCGCTGAAGTTATGGAAAATGAAATGCAAGTTTGTGTAAAAACACGTTGCCGGAATTGGAATAAAACATTTTTAAATGTGCGGATCTCGATGCGTTAACGACAGGTGGGTATATGCTTGTGGAATAACCATCTCGGCCAAGACCCACGCATATGGCACGTCGTCTTGGCCGTTTATCAGACAAGTGGCAACCTGCCGCTAAGATAAATATCTTTAAGTATATATCTTTTATATTTCGGATATAGAAAATTTAGGTTTCCCACCAAAATATTGGCAAAATAAAAAATAGAATGGGGGCTGTCTTAAAACGTTTAGACAGCCTTTTTATTCTACCACCGGAATTGGTTATTTTGCATTGCAACGGTTCCATGAATACGTTTTATAATATCTCTATTTCCATCTTTAACTACTATTGCGGAGTAGGTGTTTTACCATCTATGGATGTTGCAATAAAGTGTATGGTACCTCTTTGGGGAATTTGTGAGGCAATTTCTTTCTGTTTATTATTTTTAATTCCCTTATTTTGTGAGATGAAACTTTTGTATCGATTGTCTAAGGCGTCATTGTTCTGTATCGATCTTTTGTAATATCGGAATCTTTTTTGTCTAATGGCAGATGATTGCGCCGAAACCGATTGAATGTTTCTCTCGAAACGTGATACTTACGGCAAATAGAAGCGATACTCTGTCCGGAGTTGATTGTTCGAATAATTTCATTCCGGTTGTCCAGCAGTATTTTCTGTTTGGTATAACTGCCTTTTTTTTCGTCCGAGCTTGACACCTTGTTCCCGACGCAAGGCAAGCGCTTCGCGGGTGCGCATGGAGATCAAATTGCGTTCGATTTCGGCAACAAGCCCGAAAGCGAAGCAGAGTACCTTGCTGTTGAGCGAGTTGTCGAAACTGTAACGTTCTTTTGTGCTGTACAGGACCACACCTTTTTGCAACAATGTTCCCATGATGGTCATGATGTCGATCAGCGTACGACTCAACCGAGACAGTTCCGTAACGATCAGTGAATCGCCTTTTTTCATGCGACGCAACAACGTTCCGAGTTTACGGTCGTTTCTCTGTTTGCATCCGCTCGCAATCTCTGTGACCCATTGGTCTATGACCATGTTTCGGTTTTGGGCGAAAGCGGAGATTTCGTTTTTTTGATTTTCGAGTAACTGTTTCCCGGTGCTTACTCTCAGATAGGCTACGATCATAAATAGAAAAAGAGTTTAAAACGATAAAAACTCTTTTTCTATCTCAAAAATTATTCGGATTTCAATTTTCTTGTACGCGTAAAACGTTCGTTTTCTGGGGCAAAGGTATAATAGGAAATTCGGAATTCCAAATTTCCCGTTGAAAAAATTTCATAGTCAACGGTTTTTGTTTTTCGATCTGGATAGTATGCTGACGTAATGGCGTTTGCCCATATGTAACAAAAAACGAACGTTTGATGATACAATCTGGAACCATATCCCATAGACAATCAACGATTTATTTGCGGAATGACAGATTTCGGATATCCGATGGAATTGTAGAACGCATCGGTGCGGCGTCGCATGTCTTGGTCGTTTTGCTTCGTAACAGGTTCATGAAAATGATCGCGTCGATGATGTTCTTTCTGCTTTCTCTCTGCACTCCGTTGCACCTTTTTTCCCAACAACTGGCATTGAAAACTAATTTGCTGTATGGGGCAACGACGACAATGAATATTGGCGGAGAAATGGGGTTTCGTTCTCGTTGGTCGTTGGATGTATCGGCAAATCTAAATCCGTGGTCGTTTGCCGAGAATCGTAAATTCAAGCATTGGTTGGTCCAACCCGAACTCCGTCGCTGGAATTGCGAAACCTTTAACCGGGCGTTCTGGGGCGTTCACCTGTTAGGTGGGCAGTTTAATGTGGGGAATCTGGATCTGCCTATGGGGCTGTTCCCTTCATTGCGCACTACCCGTTATGAAGGTTGGATGATCGGAGGGGGAGTCTCTTACGGCTATCATTGGTATTTGGCTCCGCATTGGAATATCGAGGCGACGATAGGAATCGGATATATTTATACGCGCTCCAATACTTTCGAATGCATGTATTGCGGACGGGCTACGCATAAAGGGGTGATTCGTCACTACTTTGGTCCTACACGCATTGGATTGTCCGTCGTTTACCTATTCAATCACAAATGATAGTTTGATGAGAAAGTTTCGATTTTTACGATTTTGGATTCTTTCAGCGTTTTTTGCGGGTGTTGTTCCGTCCGTTAGGGCGCAGCAGTTTTTAGGAGATATCCGTATTGAACGTTCGGTGTTGAAACTCCTTCCAGGTGACACGCTGCGTTTGGAGATGGAGTTGTTGGTTCGCAATCGTGCCGTGAACAGTTGCCAGAGCTGGATGTTCGTTCCGACTTTGGAAACGGAAGATTCCGAACATGAGTATTTCTTCCCGCACGTGGTCGTCAATGGCAAAAACAAGGCACGCATGCAAAAACGACGCACCCGGTTGACCTATCATTATTGGAGCGAGAAGCCTTCGTACCGTACGATCTCCGTTGCCAAAGGATTACCTATCGCTGTGGATTATCGAGTTGATATTCCCTTCGAGGAGTGGATGGGCGATGCTTCATTGACGTTGCAGGGGATTCTGAACTCCTGTGGTGACAAGCGCCAGCTTCTTTCGATCGTCATGCCCGGCGGGATCACCGTGCCGGAATACGAGCCCTATGAACCGCAACTGCTTGGAGCTTATTGTCTTCCAGCTTCCGAGAACAAGCAGCGGTCGGTGCGGGGCGAAGCCTATCTGGATTTCCGTCCGGGACGTCATGCCATTCTTCCCGATTTCCGGAACAATGCCGAGGAGTTGGCTAAGATCCGAACCGTCATCGACGAGGTGCGTCGCGACGGCGACATGATCATCACCGATATCTTCATCGAAGGATATGCTTCGCCCGAAGGTGAGTCACACCGCAACGCCGAACTCTCGCTGGCACGTGCGAGGGCATTAAAGGAGTACCTTCAGAAAATGTATTCGTTCTCTGATGAGACGTTCCATGTCAGTTCGGTCGGCGAGGATTGGAACGGATTGCGCCAGTTAGTCGAAGAGAGCGAGTTGCCTGCCAAGAATCGAGTACTGGCCGTTATCGACTCCGAAATGAAACCCGACGAGAAGGAGTATCGCATGCGGACGAAGATGGCTTCGGTATGGAGGCAGCTTATGACGATGCTCTTTCCCCAATTGCGGCATGTGGACTATCAGGTGCGTTACCGCCTGCGCGACTATACGCTTGAAGAGGCGTTGACGGTCGTGGACCGTGCTCCCGAGAAGCTTTCGCAGGAAGAACTCTATCGGGTGGCTGTTTATTCTGGTACCGATTCGATCCGGCGTGATGAACTTTTCGATCTGATGCTGAAAAATTATCCGGATGATCCGATTGCCAATCTCAATGCTTCCGCATCGTTGTTACGACGTGGAAAGATTGATGCGGCGCGTAGTTGTTTGGAACATAGCGCCAAGACTCTGGAACAACGTTCCGATCGAGTCGTCGCAGCGGCTTATGCGAACAATTTGGGTGTGCTGCTTGTCAAGGAGGGCGATCTCGACGGAGCGGAGCCGCTGTTGCAGCAGGCGGCTGACGCCGGACTTGCCGAAGCACGTGCGAACTTGGCGGAGTTAGAGAAGAAACGGGCCGATGACCAGCGGCTGGAACGTTATCGGAGAATTATGAATTGATAGTCAACCAGCCTTTATTCAATCAACATAATAACCAATCGAAATTTTAATTATTTAGACATGAACATGAAATCTTATCTTTTTTCTATGCTTGCGCTGTCTGCACTGATCAGTTGTAGCAAGAAGTTGGATGAACCGCAAGCTCCCACGCAGAAAGTCGATGCCGATGCAGCCTATATGTCGGTAACGATCGAGGCGCCCGAGGCAGGAGCCTCCACTTATGCCCATGAGGGGCAAGAGCAGGGCTCGGAGGCCGAATCGTCCGTATCGACAGCCTATGTCGTAACATTCGATGCCAACCGGCAGAAGTTAGGCGTAGTTACGCTGAATCTCGACGGCGCGAAGCCCGATTTGGGAATGAACGACAAGAAAGTTCCCAATAAGACGGCTGGCGAAGCCTTTAAAGTGGCACCCAGTACGTCCTATCTGCTGATGGTGCTCAACCCTTCCAGAAATTTACTGACGGCCATGTCCGAAGCGATTACCTATGCCGATTTTCAGAAGGCGGTTTATGAAGATAAGGAAGGTGTTTTGGCGCTTTCGACCGATGGCCATTTCACAATGATTAACGAGGGTGCTCTTTCCCAGAAAGGCGTCGATTTCATCGACGAGGGACTTGTCGAGTGCACCGGTAATGTGATTGCCGTCACGGAAGATAAAGATGCTGAGGTCGCTAAAACCGAAGCAAAGGCGCATCCGGTCAATATCACGGTTGTGCGCCTGGTCGCACGGGTGAGACTGACCAATCAGATTGGTATGCCCTTCGGCGGCGAGTGTCGGGGTGAGGCAGAAGGTGCTACCGTTTCACTGTCGGGCTGGCAGTTTAACACGACGAACCGTTCCTATTTGCCCTATTCGTCGTTGCTCGCCTACAAGGATGATGCAGGCAGCAATATCTTCGATAACAGGGCTTATCGTAAGGATGGCAACTTCGATGGAACGGAAGATGCTTCAGAGTTCAACTGGTTGCAGAACGACAATAACTTAGAAGGACTTCCTTTGTCGATTGAGTGGCGTAATAATAACGATCCTGCTTATGTCATGGAGAATACGATGAGTGCCGCTGCACAGAATCAGATCCGTACGACGAAGATCGTCCTCCAAGCGCAGTATGCTCCCAAAGGAATGACGCAGGGTGAGACGTGGATCGCCTTCTCGGCAGATGGTGCGACTGTCAAGAACCTGACGGTCTCCGATGCGGAGACGCAAGCCGGTCAATCGGCCGATTTAGGCGAATTGATGGACAAAATTGCCGTGAAGATCGGCATGACGGATAAAACCGAATTATTCGCTACATTGAAGGCCGATAAAGTTTCTGCGCCGAATTCTGCGTTGGATAACATTGGTTATGTTGCTTCGAAGTTCGTCGTGGAGGGTTCGAATGCTTTTGTGCGTATCTACCGTCACTCCATCTGCTACTATGATCTGCTGATCAAGCACAATTCGGGTATCGCTGGTATAAATATGCTGGGTAAATGGGGTGTCGTTCGTAACAATGCCTATACGCTGACGGTCAATAGCATCTCGAAACCGGGGCTGCCGTTCATACCTGATCCGACAGATCCCACGATCGTTGATCCTCAGAACCCCACGCCGGAGACTCCGAATGAAGACACCGAGGCCTACCTGAGTGTCGCAGTCCAGATCGCCCCGTGGACACTGTGGAGCCAGAATGTCGACCTTTGAGTTGTTATTAATGTGAATAAATCGATGATTGGTTATTATTCTCCTTCTTTTCTTTAATTAGTTTGTTGAGTGGAAGAACGGTCGTATTTCATTAAGTGTATTGTGCGTTGTTGAACGGTTATCCCGTTCTCACACGACCGTTCTTCCTTTTTTCAGCCTCTCGAATGCCGCACTTCCGGTTTTTGCTGTCGGATTGAAATTTCGGCAGAACCATTTTGGGATCGGGAGTATACAGCAATTGTTGAAACCAATGACGTTTTGTGAATTCATATATGTTCGGGCAATTTTTGCGGTACTGTTCGTATCTGGCGTGATGTTCGGATGCAGTTTCAGCGATCCGTACGAAGCATGTGGCCTGTTGTTGCATTTCACCTACGATTACAACATGGTTTATGCCGATGCGGCGCCGGGTCAGGTGGATCGTATCGATGTGCTGGTTTTCGATGCCGATGAAAAATACATGTTCACGCGTACGGCTGATCGGAATATGCTCGATAACAACGATTTTTCGCTTTCTTTTTTCGAGGATCTGTCGCAGGGGACTTACACATTTTTGACTTGGGGCGGACTTTCCGATGATTTCCGTCTGTTCGATGCCCGTACCTCATTGGAACCCGTTGCAGGAGAGACGTCGCTCGTTGACGTGCGCGTGGAGTTGACCCGATTGAAACGGGATCGTTGTGATGCGGAACTACATCCGCTTTGGTATGGGGCGCCGTTGCGCATTGACTATGATCCGCGTGACGGACGTCGGGTATATGACATCGGTTTGATGAAAAATACGAATCATTTCAATATAGCGCTCACCGAAGATGGAATCTCTCAAAATCCCGATGGCGAATTGCTTCCTTATACCTTCGAGATCGTCTCCACGGCCGGCGACGAACTCTACGACTTTTCGAACGAGATGCTCGGAAAGGGAGTGATACACTATTTCCCATTCCGTACTTCGACCGATGGGGAGGAATTCATCGGCGGTGAGATTTCGACGGGTCGGCTGATGGCTCATACCTCTCGGACGCTCATTGTGCGGAGTGCCTACGACCAGCGGGTCATCTGGGAGAAGGAGTTGGTTGGTCTGTTGATGCAGACCAAGCCTGACGATATCCCGACGGTTCAGGAGTATTTGGACCGGCAGGACTACTGGTCGCTGATTTTCTATTATAAGAACGATCAACCGGATGTCTTCACGGCCGTTTCCGTAGTTATCAACGGCTGGACGATCTGGTTTCAAGATACTGATTTGTAGAGGTTTTATGATGCGTTGCCGGAAATATGGTTGTATTTTCGCGTTAGTCTTCTCGCTCTTTGTGGGGGGCTGTTCGCGAAAGTTCGCGCAGTTGGGTAAGACGAGCGATGCCCGTGTCGCAGTCGCTTTGCCTCGCAAGTCCGTCGCGCTTCCCGAACCACGGGACAGCATTGCCGAACAGCCGGCTAAGGAGATCTCCTATACGACGGCGGATGGAAAAGAACTCTTGCTCGTGCCTGCATCGTACGACGAACAGCTCAAAGAGTCGATGATGAATCTGCAAATCGAGCAGGTGACGGTCTCGGTGAGCAATTTTCGTAATGTGGCCGAACGCAACGGGAAGATCGATTTGGAATTTTCCATTACGGTGCCGCGCACGCTGTTGGATGAGCGCTGGCGAGTGGATTTGCGGCCGATGCTGTGTACTGCGCGGGATACGTTCGCTCTCAAACGGTTGGTGCTGACAGGCGAGCGTTTTCGACGCCGGCAGCAGCAGGATATGGAGCGCTACCGCCATTATCTGGGTTCGATTGTCGATAGCGCCGATTTTTTTCGCTATTTCGGTGATATTTCCGGTTTTGAACGCTATCTGGCCGAAGCCGAACGCAAACGCCAGCGGCTCCTGCACGACCGTTCCGTTCTGGAAGAACTCACGGCCGAGCAGGCGGTCGTCGACCGGCAGTTGCATACCTACGACCGGAAATCCTATCGCAGGGCGCAAAAGAAGATGAAACGTTATGCCGAGCGGGCGGAACGTCGACGACCCAAGCGTGAGATGGAACGTTACGACGGTCGGAGCGTGGATCGGCTTAATGCCTTTCTTGCGGCGGAATACAGACCAGCTGAGGAGCCATGGATGATATCGGCTATCCGCGAAGGGATTTCCGACAGTGCGAAGAGCGAGCGTTACCGGATCAAGGAGTTGGACATGGAAGCGAATATCCGTACGCTTGGTCGGATCGATACGGCTGCGCTGATGCGGAAATACTGCGACCTTCGTAAAATCGAACAGAACGAACGTCGTCGCCGCGACAAGGAGAAGGTCTTCCGCGACATGGTTCGTTTCCCCGAACTGCCTAATACGCGACTCGATACAATTGTCGATCCGAAGTCGGATCGTATGACTTATCTCTATGCCGATCAGTTGGATGCAACCGAGCATACGAATAAGCTCTATCTCTATTTGCAGGCGACTGTCACTTCGGCCAACGGACAAGAGTACCGGCTACCGTCCAGCGATACGTTGACTTATTCGGTCACGTCGATGACTCAGTTTGTTGATCCTACGCCTCGTTATGTGCAGCGGATCGTTTTGCGTGATGCGGAGGTCAACGCACGGTTTTTCTTCGTCTTCAAGCAGGGGCGTTCCGTCCTGCACGAGGAGCTGGCCGACAACCGCGTGCAGCTGGAAGCCGTTAAGAGGTTGACGCAGAAGATGATGTCCGATCCCGTGTTCGCTATCGACAGCATCACGTTGACAGCGACCTCCTCGCCTGAGGGGACGTGGCGGACGAACGAACGCCTGGCACGTGAACGTTCGGAAGCATTGAAGGCGGTGCTGTCGCACGAGTTCCGCAAGATGAAGGATTCGCTCGAAATCGCCGGTTCCTATATTGCTGATGCCGACGGTTCGATTCGGCGCCTCGAACAGAAGAATCCGCTTCCCGATTTGCATGTGCTTCTGAAAACGAAATGGAAGGCTGAAGACTGGGATCGCTTACGGGCCTTGGTGGTGGCGGACACCTGCATGGTCGATAAGGAAGAAGTGCTCGCGCTGTTTACGGCGGAGAGGGATCCCGATCGCCGCGAGGCGCAGATTCGCCGCCGCTTTCCGAGGGCGTACGCCTACATGCGGCAAGCGCTCTATCCCCAATTGCGAGCCGTGAATTTCCAGTTCTCGCTGCGCCGACGGGGGATGCAGCAGGATACGGTGTGGACGACGGAACTCGACAGCGCCTACATGGAGGGTGTGGATCTGCTTCGCAAACGCCATTACGAAGATGCGTTGAAGTTGTTGCGTCCTTATGAGGATCGGAATACGGCGCTGGCCTACATGTCGATCGGTTATGATCGTGCGGCTCTGCGCATCCTTCGCAAGGAGATCGAACGTAAGCCTGCCGATGCGGAGATGAGGTATCTGCTGGCTGTGGTTGCAGCTCGTCTGCATGATGAGGAGACGGCCGTCACGAGCCTGTTGCGAGCCGCCGAAATCGAGCCGCGACTGCGGTTTAGGGCTAACCTCGATCCCGAATTGTCTGCATTAGTGAGAAGTTTACAAATTGTTTAACGATTGACAGAGATATGAAACGTAATAGTCGTTGTAGGATGAGGCATGTGTTGCCTATTTTGTGGGTACTCTTTCTCGCGATCTGTTGTGTTCGTTGTACGCACGACGAGTTGTTGCCGGAAAAACTGCCTGTTCCAGTGGAGGATCGGGAAGCCGTTTCCATGACGCTGAGCGTGATGGTGCCCGGCCCGTCTGTCGCCGCTACGCGATCGCTCAAAGAAGCGGACGAATGCAGTCTGAGGCAGGTTGACGTGTTCGTTTTTCGCGTGGAAGGGCAACAAGAGTATTTTGCCTATCATGTTGCCGGGGTGAATATCGAGGACAGTGAGGGTACGACCAAACGGTTCCTCGTCGAACTGAAAAAGTCGGTCGAAGGCGAATTGAACCGCATCGTGGTGATTGCCAATGCAGCAGCTGAGGTCAAGGATGCGCTTGCACAGGCGACGCCCGGGGTGACGAAGGAGGAGATGCTTGGTAAAATCGTCTTCTCGACGCAGCAACGCTGGAATACGACCAGTTCCGCTGCGTTTACTCCGCTGCCGATGTGGGGCGAGCAGAGCCAACCGCTGAAAATTACGGGCGAGACTACGGGTGAGATGCTGGGTACTATTTCACTGTTACGAGCATTGGCACGCATCGATTTGGGGGTGAATTATTCGGCCGGATCCTTTCAGGGCTTGGGTAAGACCTTCCGGATCAGGGATGTGAAGGTCTACAATGCCAATGCACTCTCGACGATAGCCCCTGCCGCCGCAAATTTCGATCCGAAGCAGTTGCGGGTTCTTCGGCCCACGCTGGCCTCCGGTACGACCGTCGTAAAGCCTGCTCTGGCCTATCGGCACGATGTTGCCGATTTTGCCTTCGAGCGCGAAATCTATGTCGGCGAAGCGGATATCAAGACGAAGAAGAATCGGGACGATCGCTTCTGTTTGGTGATCGGCGGCTACTACACGGCTGATGGTGCCGTTGAGAATACGACGGCGGAGACGTGGTATCGGGTTGATTTCTTTGCCGGTGCTCCAGACAGTACTTCCGAGGAAGATATCGCGAGCAATTGTTACGATATTTTACGCAATCATCGCTATCGCTTGAATATCAGATCGGTCAAGGGGCCGGGTTACGACACCGAGGAGGAGGCTTTTAATTCTCAGCCAGTCAATCTGGAAACCGAGATTCTCGCTTGGGAGGAGTACGATATGAACGAGAATACGTTCGACGGTCAGTATCAGCTGACCGTCGACAAAGGCGAGGTGACGCTCTACGAGGAGGGGACACTCAACCCGCAGCTGGTAAAAGTCTTTACGGATCATGCTTCGGGGTGGACGGCCGAAGTGCCGGAGGAATGCAAATGGGTACAAGTGAACCCCCAGAAAGGCACGGCCAATACCGTGCAGGCAATTACGGTCAAATGTGACCCATATACTTCCCAAAAGGATCCCCGCGACGGATGGTTCTGGATCAAAGCCGGCAAACTCCGCAAGAAGATCCTCGTGCACCAGCTCAACGAATCCGAACTTTCGATCGAGGTGACTCCTTTGCAACTTATCTTTCGTAAGTCGAGTCCCAACCCCAAGACCATTACGGTAACGACCTTCCCGGGCGGTCGTGAGATCTTCTTTTCGAAAGTTGACGGACCCAATCCCATTGTGTGGCGTACCGGCGGATATCCCAATTCCGGCGCACCCAATGTCACGACCTATACGTTCTACCCGGAGGTCAACAACTCGGGCAACCTGCTCAATACGCTCGTTGCGGTTTACATTCAGGATGCTTCGGGCCGTATCGTCTCGCGAACGGTAAGTGTGCGGCAGTTGGCTACCGACTTGCTTTTCAATGTCGATCTGACGAATCCCTATCCAGCTGGTGGCGGAGACTGCGTGTTCTCCGTCGAGTCCGATGCCAATTGGAGCATGAAGAGTGTTTCGGGCGATACGTCTATTCTCGACAGCCAACTTGATACTTCGGAGCATCCGGGGGGTATGCGGGTTGAATATCACTTCTCACTCAAAGAGAACAATTCATGGACGGAAAAGAACCTCTCCTATACTCCGACTTCGACAGATCCCGATTTCTATTCCGATCCCATCATGGTACGACAGGCGGCTCCGGTACCGTCGCTGATACTTTCGAAACAGCAGTTGACCTTCGGCGAACAAGCTACGACCGTCAGCGTGTCTGTTACGACCAATGCCAAATGGAAGTACTCGACTTCCGGCGATTGGGATAAGTTAGGTTTGACGGTCTCTCCTGGGGCAGGTAACGCACAGGGTTCCCACAAATACAACACCATTTATAGCGCAGCGGCGAATTTTAAGGCATCGACCATCGAAGCGAAGAAAGGAACCCCTGCTGCTGGCGATTTTCGAGGTAAAGCCCTCTTTACGACCGTCGATCATGGCGATCTTCCGGTCGCTACGGCCGAACTTTCGGTTACACGGAAGGTTCCGGAATTATTCACGAATTCCCGGCTGAAGAGTACGAGTATTCCGCGCACCGGAGGAATGGTCACGGCGTGTGCCTCGACCAATACTTCGTGGTCGATGGAATTGAGAGGTAGCGGCATGCCTCCTGTCGCTCAGACCGATGCGCGGGTGTTCGACGAATATTCTCTCGCGTATAGGGTAGGAGAGAACGCTACATGGAATTCGAAAACCTACCAGTTCGATCTGGCGTATGGCGCTGATAAAAAGTCCGGAGGAACGTTGACGGCGACTCAGACAGGATATCATATCGACGATATCAAAGGAGAGATCTTCAAATCATCTTTGGATGGACCAGCCGTTGACGATGCCGGTAAAGTTACCGTCAAGGGGGCTTATCCCGCCATCCCGATTCAGATGTGGTCGGGTAATACCGAGGTCGGCTCACTCCGTTCGGTACCTGGATCGGAGTCCGGAGAAAGTTCTGCGACGGTGAATTTGACGGCCAATACGACGTGGAACGATCGAACGGTAGAGCTTTGGTATCGGAATCCGCGAAACAACAATCAATGGGCAAAGCTCGCTTCGGCGACTCAGGGCGGATATGGTATTAAAATTTCTGGGTACTCCTGGTTTGAGGATGCACCGAATTCGAATAAATATCTCATAGTGTCGTTTTCCGGCTATATTCCCAAAATGCGAGTGCGGGTTAGGGATTTGGACCCAACATATGGATATGAATTTGAATACATTGAATCGGCGAGAAAATGGTCAGACGGGAAAAAAGACGTTTCTTATGGCGTTGGACCTTTCTATGAGCACCAACCGGGAGGTACAAAGTATCGAAATCTGGTGTGGGAATATTTGAATCCTGTCACGCAAAAGTGGATTTCCACGTCTATTTCGCAGCCAGATGATCGGAAATTGGATATTGGAAAAGAGAGGCCGGATGCAGGAAACTATAAGATTCGTGTCGCGAAGAACTTAACAACTGCAAACACATGGGCAGAGCTCGGTGGTTGGCCGTCGGATTGGAATAAAAAGAAAATTGCATCTTCTGAGCGGAGGTATTGGTATGGTCAAACTCATTTGACCGGAGGAAGGGGGTGTCCCGATTACGAAGAGGATGGGCTGAAGGGCTGGCGGGTTCCGAATGGCGTAGAAGCCGGTCTTATTCTAAAATATTGGGCGGATGAAAGAATGAAAGGGGTAAGTGGTTATATGTTGGCGACTACTGATAATACGGAAAAGTCAACATTTCTGTGGGCTTATGTATGGGCTGTTGGCCAGTCTGCTAATTCTTATAGAGGTTGGAAGAGTGGTAGTGATACGAACGGCATATATACCATCTGTGTGCGCGATATGGAATTTGATTCCATGCCGGTGATGGAAACCGGTCATTAACGAAGGTCGTGCATTGTTCCGACAATGAATCTCGAAAAGACGATGAAACGGATTTTACTATTGCTGCTGTTGTGCGTCCATACGATGTGGCCGGCCGTTGAGACGTGTGCTGCCGAAATTGCCGAACGTTATCCGCTCTGTACGGAACATCCCGTTCGGAAAGTTCGTCTGCCCGAACTTCCCGATTCACTTGATGCAGCCGGCAAGACAGAGTATGTGCTGGCGCACTATTGGGACGGATTCGATTTCGAAGACCGGACTTGGATTGCGGACACGGTCTCGATGGAGCAGGCTTTCGCCGACTGGGCTTTCATTTTACTTAACATACCGCAGGAGATAGCCGTGAAGCATGCCGGGCGGCCCATTGCGAAAGCAGCCGTCGATAGTCCGATGTTCGTGCGTTTTTTGGAGATTGCAGGCCATTATTTCGACGATCCTGGTTCGCCTTACCGTAGCGAAGAAATTTATATTCCTATATTGGAAGCGGCTGTCGCCGCTTCGGGGATAGAGGATATCTACAAAGTCGGATCGCGCGTGGCTTTGCAGCGTGCACGCAGGAATCATCCCGGTGAACCTGCTGCCGAATTTGTCGGTACGACAGCCGAAGGCGGAGAAGTGTCTCTTTCGCAGTTGGGAGGGGAATACAAACTACTCTTTTTCTATACGCCGGGGTGTCCCGAATGCCGTCGGGCCGAGCAGTATATCGCTTCTTCGAAACTTTTCAGGGGGTTGATTGATTCAGGGCGGCTTTCTGTATTGGCGATCTATCCCGATACCGACTATGAACAGTGGCGCCGGCATCTTGCGGAATTGCCCGCCGGGTGGACCGTCGTCTGCGATCCCCGTCAGCAGATCAACCTCCGGCAGACCTATGTCGTGCGCGCCACGCCGTCGTTCTATCTGCTCGATGGACAGAACAAGGTGATTCTCAAAGATGTCTTTTCCGTGGAGCGGATCGAAGCGTGGCTGGCCGGCTATGGGAGAGATGAAAAGCGGGAGGGGAGATGAAGTCGTTTGCTTGCCTGTTGTTGTTCCTGTTGTCCGGACCGCTTCCGATGACCGTTTCGGCAGACGGAAGTCGGGGAGAGACGTCATCCGGAATTGTTTGGGACCGGACGAGTGTCGATCTCGGTACCGTGCGGCTGGGCGATGTCCGTTCGGTCGGGCTGGGGCTGACAGTCGCGGCCGAAACGGCGGTCATCGTTTCGGCGACGACGAACTGTCAATGTACGCAGGCCGCCTATCCGCGCAAACCGTTGCGCCGGGGCGATCGGGAGGCCGTCGAGATCCGTTATGAAGCCCGTGAGGAGGGCTATTTCCGAAAAACGGTGACGGTGCGCTATATCGCCGACGGCGAGTCGCGAAGCGAAGTGTTGTCGGTATCCGGTCATGTGGATCCGGATCGGAAAAAGAATTGACAGGAGAGTGCTATGATGCGTTGCGGAGATAAGGTTGTGTTGCTGACAATCGGTGCGGCGTCGCTGTTTTTGACAGCTTGTTCCGGCGAATCTTCGCCGGAGCAAGTTTCGTGTGGACCGACTCGCACAGTCCTGGTATGGCTTGGCGGAGACAATAATCTCGCTGACGAAACCTCGCGGAAAATCGAGGCGATGCGTCGGGGATGGAGCGGTGCCGCAGGCGAGTGCCTCATCTACGAAGATACGCCAGCGGGCGCCCGCCTATTGCGATTGCACGGCGGATGCGCTCCGGCGTCGGTGCCCTTTATTGAGACCCTCCGCGAGTACGGGCGGGAGAACTCAGCTTCGGCGGAAGTTTTCGCCCGGGTGCTGCACGAGGTGGCACGCGATTATCCAGCCGACAGTTACGGGTTGCTTTACTTTTCGCACGCTTCGGGATGGTTTCCTGTCGGTGCGCTCGAGGATCCCGTTCGTGCCGGCGATATCGGTACCTCTGCGGAGTTGGTGCGTGAGTTCCGGCCTTCTGTTCGTTCGTTGGGATGGGATTCTTCGACGACGGAACAAGTGCCGGAAGGCATGACTCACGCCGAAATGGAACTCTCCGATTTTGCGGCGGCGATTCCCGACGGGCGCTTCGATTTCATTCTCTTCGAAGCCTGTCTGACGGCCGGTGTCGAAACGGCCTATGCCCTGCGGCGGAAGGCGGATTGGTTGCTGGTCTCCTCCGCTGAGATCGTCTCGCCGGGGTTTACCCCGATTTATACCGAGGCGTTCAGGTATTTGTTCGATCCGTCGCTCGAAGCGGATGAGGCCTTGCAGGCGTTTGGCCGTACTTATATCGATCATGTGAATATGCTCGCCGGCGATGCGAGATCGGCGACGTTGAGCCTTATACGGACATCCGGTTTGGATTCCCTCGCTGCCCGGGTGGCGGAATCGCTGCCACTCTTTTCCGAAAGTACAGCTGATATGATTACATGTTTGCAGCATTTTGACCGCCCGGGCAGTTATGGGGAATCTCCGGCTTTACCGCGTTGTTTCGATTTGGGACAATGGATAGGGGAGGTATCCTGCACTGGCAGTCATGCCATTTTCGAAAAGCAGATGGATCGTACCGTAGCGTGGCGCGCGAATACAGAGCGTTTCCTGCCTTCGGAAAACGGGTTTGCGATAAAACACCATTCGGGACTTACGACATATATCCCGCAGAAGGCTTTTCCCCGTCTCAACGACGCTTGGCGGAAGACGGCCTGGTATAAGGCGTTGCTGGATCGCTCGACTGCCCCACAAAATGAGACTGCCTATGATAAGTGATTTGCCAGTGAACGAGGAGCTGTTGGAGGATGTGCGAAGGATACTGGTCGCCGCCGGAGCCGCTGCCGTGTGTTACCTAATCGGCATGACGCTCTATATCCGTAAATGTCGTTGCAGGATGCTCGATTACCATGATTTCGTGATGAGGACCTACGCGGGTGCACCGGTTCCCGAATTGATTCGGCGTTACTACCGTATGGAGGTCGATGTTTATAATGCCGCCCGGGATCATTGGCCGTTTCGCCGGCTTTGGGCGAAGGCTTCGTACGACTCGAATATTCTTGGTCAGCCGGCCGCCTCCGCTCCTAACGACGAGATAGTGGCGATGCGGAAAAAGGGCTCTATTTTCCGGATCGGAAAGGATCGTCCGCGCAAAGTCTGAATCGAAATAGTCCTTGCATTTTATTGAATATTTATGTTGAAAATGAAAAAAATGTTGATGTTCCTCCTGTTACTGGGAGGCGGTCTGTCCGGATATTCTCGGGAACATCTCGATACAGCTTCTCTGGCGATCTATTACCGTCAGGGACGTTCGTCGTTCGACGCTGTGTACCGGAATAACGGAACACGGCTGGATGCTTTTATGGAGCGGTTTCGCCGACTGCAAGGCGATACGCTATGTAGTTTGCGGTACGTGCATGTCGTCGGAGGTTCGTCGCCGGAAGGTGGTCGGGCGGTCAACGAGCGGTTGGCTCGTCTGCGCGCCAGGCAGATGGAGCGGCGGCTTGAAAGCGACATTCCGCTGGCGGATTCGCTTGTGGAATATTCTTCGTCGGGAGTCGATTGGGAGGGGTTGACGAGCTTGGTCGAGACCTCCGGCCTTTTTTGCCGCGAGCAGGCCCTCGATGTACTGCGGAACGCGCCCGAACGTACCGTGCTGGGCGGGAAACCCGTCGACAGCCGCAAACGCCAGTTGATGACGCTCTATGGCGGGAGGGCGTGGACTGCGATGTCCGCTGAACTCTTTCCGTCGTTACGGAGCGCACGGATTCGGGCTGTTTACGACCGGACGAGATTGTGTGACCTTCCGATGTGGAAACGCTCCGAAACCTCTTTTCGTCGAGCTTCTGAAACTGTGAATGAAATGCGTGGAGGGGTGATGGGGCTCGATTCCCTCGTCGGGAGGACGGAGGTGCCCGACAGTGTGAGGGCGGTGATGACACAGGTAGTGGAGGTCTTACGCAATTCGGTTGAGGCTGTTTCGTCGCGCGACAGGCTCGACGGATTACTCGCGAGATTGCGAGCCGTCGAGCGTCCCGATTCGGTAGCCGCACTGTCGCGTGAGGCGGCTGAGGTGATTTCCGAGGCGGAGGAAGTACTCTCGACTGCCCGCAAACGGTTGGCGACTGCAACCGACGGCAGGCAGCAGGCCGAGCAGATAACTTCCGTCGATTCATTGGGTGATTCGCCGCAGACCCGAACCCGTTTCGCCGCTTTGTGCGGAACCGTGTTCGACTCCTCCCGGGAGGTCTGTGAGGCGGCATCCGTGTGGGAGCGGCACGAGGCAGAGTTGACAGACCTGGCCGAACGGACTGAACGGCTTTTCCGACAGCCCGATCCGGTCGAGTCTGCCGAATCGGCAAAGAAGCCGTTTTACATGTCGTTGAAAACCAATCTGCTCTACGATTTGGCGCTGGTGCCGAATCTCGGCGCCGAGTTTTATGTCGGGCGCGGGTGGTCGCTGGGCGGAACATGGATGTATGCGTGGTGGAAAAACGGACATCGTCACAGGTTCTGGCGTATTTACGGCGGTGAGCTGGATGTCCGGCGTTATATCGGCCGCCGTGCTGCGGAGAAGCCGCTCACGGAACATCATGTCGGGTTCTATTTGCAGGCGGGGACGTACGATTTCGCGACGGGCGGCACGGGTTATCTGTGCGACTTCGGCTACGGTGCCGGTTTGGAGTACGGCTATGCGCTGCCGATAGGCCGGCGGCTGAATCTCGATTTCGGCATCGGCTTCGGGTATTTCGGCGGGGAGTATGAGACCTATGAGCCTGCCGACGGACATTATGTCTGGCGGTCGACTCGCCGGCGGCACTGGTTCGGGCCTACGAGGGCGGAAATATCGCTCATCTGGCTGATCGGCGCCGGCAACCGCAACGAAAAGAAAGGAGGTAAACGATGAAAAGGATGTTTTGTACGCTTTGGACGGTGCTCCTGTTCGTTGCGTGTACGCACAAGGAACTTTGCTACGACCATGCGCATTCGGTCGACCTGACCGTCGTTTTCGATTGGGGACAGGCGCCCGATGCCAAACCCGAGTCCATGAGTCTCTATCTGTTTCCGAAAGACGGGAGTAAGAGTCTGCGTTACGAATTCGTCGGCCGCGAGGGCGGAACGGTCGTCGTTCCGGCGGGGCGCTACGATGCGCTGTGTCTGAACAGCGATACCGAAAAGATCTTTTTGAGGAGCGTCGATCGGCTCGAAACCTTCGAGATCGCTACGCGCGAAACCGCTCTGTGGGAGTCGCTCGGTGTCCGTCCGTCCGCGATTCCCCGCGCCGAAGGCGCCGAAGAGGAACCGGTCGTCGTATCTCCCGACCGTGTGTGGTATGCCTGTGGCCGCGACCTCGATCTGAATCTGGAAACGGGAGTCCATGCGATCGTCTTATCACCGGGCGATGCGCTCTGCACGATCGACTGTACGATTGTCGATGCCGAGAATCTGAAATATGTCTCGGCTCTGAGCGCTTCGCTGTCGGGGATGGCCGGAGGCTTGTTGCCCGGTCGGGACGAGCCGACCGGGGAGCTCGTCACCTTCCCCTTTGCGGCGACGTCGGACGGCGAGGGTACCGTGACGGGCAGTCTGCTCTGTTTCGGGCATTGCCCGCATACGGACGCGACGCACAAACTGACAGTCTATGCCGTGCTGGCCGACGGGTCGAAGTGGTATTATACCTACGACGTCTCGGCACAGATGCACGCTGACATCGGTGACCAACGCCATATATCGATAGACCTTGAAAAGTTGCCTCTGCCCGAGCCGATCGTCGACGGAGGCGGATTCCAGCCCGATATCGACGAGTGGAGGCCCGTCGATGTGGAACTTCCCATGTGAAACGATCGAATCCGCTTCGGCGGATCGTCGGAAATATCCGTTCAACTTTTTAAATCTTTTATTCATTATGAAATGCTCAGTTTTTGTCGTGGCCGTGGCGCTCGTCATGGCTTCGTGCTCGCAGGATGAAACTACGGGCATCAACAAGGGAAGTACCATCCGTTTCCGTACCTCGGTGGAGCGGACGACGCGCGGCGTTCAGACGACGCTCGCCGATTTGGGTGAGTTCAAGGTGACGGCCGTCGGCAACGGCGCCAACTATTTCACCGACCTCGGGGTCTCCTCCTCCGACAACGGTGCGACGTGGACGCCGGCGAAAATCTATTATTGGCCGTCGTACGATCTCGACTTCTGTGCCTATGCGCCGCAGTCGCTCGCCGGAGTCTCTGTCTCCGCCGATGCGCGGACGATCGAAGATTTCATTCCGTCGGCGACGGTTGCGGACCAGCAGGATCTGCTGATCGCCTGCAATACGGGTTCGAAGGCCGCGAATGAAAGTTCAGGGGTTTCGCTGAATTTCAAGCATGCCTTGTCGCGAATCAGTGTGAAGGCCAAATGCATGAATCCCGACATGCAGGTCGAGGTGCTCGGCGTGAAGATATGTCGGGTCCCATCGACGGCGACTTTTACTTTCCCGTCGGAGGTCACCTCTGAGAGCTATGTGTTGCCTCAGGCGAATTGGACGACGCCTACCACTCCGGCCGATTATGTCGTTCGGGGCGGGAGTGCGGTTACGCTGACGGCCGATGCACAATCGATCATGTTCGGCGACGACGGGTTCATGTTGATTCCGCAGAAGTTGACCGCATGGAGTCAGGGGGCGGCCAACGACGGAGCCTATCTGTCGGTACTGTGCCGCATATCGAGCCTCGATGGTGGTCGGGCTACGCAGCTCTATCCCGTACCGACGGATGAGAATGCCGGCAAATATGCCTTTTCTGCCGTGCCTATCGATACGGATTGGCAACCCGGTTACCACTATGCCTATACGTTGGAGTTTTGCGGTGCCAATAGCGGAGGCGGTCTGATCGATCCTTCGCCGACGAATCCTGCGGATCCGGATGATGCGGATGTCGATCCGACGCCCGGTACTGGCGGCGAAGAGATTCTCAGTGAGCCTATCCGCTTCTCGGTAACTGTCGACGAGTGGAAGGATGCCGCGCCGGAAAATATGGATATGTAAGCGACAGTCACGTTTCTATCCTATTAGACCGGAAAAAGGTTGAATTCCTCTTCCGGTCACAAAGAGATGCCTCCGGGCGTTGCCTGATAGGGAGACGTCCGGAGGGTCGATTCGAATTAAAATCAGAACAACAATGAAAAAGAGTAAGGGGACATATCCGGTATTCAGAGCGGGAATGTTGCTGTTCGTTCTTGTTTCGAGCGTCTGCTGTTCGGAGGAGCCGACGCACTGCGACGGCGGGATCTCGTCGAGAGCCGTCCGTTTCGCTGTAACCGAGACGGATGCCTGGGGGGCGCTTCCGTACATGAAGGGCGACTCCGTCGGCGGATCGGATAGGAAAGGGTTGACTATCGGCAAGTTTGTCCTGCGGGATGAACGACAGGAGGAGTGTTTGTTTCTCGATGCGGTCCTTCTGAGGGGGATCACAAAGGAGGGCGATGCGAAGCATGCAGGAGTGGAGACCCGTTCTGCTCCCGTCACGGATCTGGCGACCTATGGGGCGTTCGGGATTTCCGGTTATGTTTACGACGCAGTATGGGACGGTACGCAGAACCCCGATTTCATGTACGATGTCGAGGTGAGCCGGTCGAACGGCGATGTGTGGGTTCCGGATCGGAATTATTTTCTGCCCAATACGGGCCAGAGCGTGCGGTTTTATGCTTGGGCTCCTTATCGGGATGCAGCGCTTTCGATCTCTGAACGGGACGAGGCCGGAGCCCCCGTATTCTCGTGGCAGGTTCAGCCGGAAGTGATCGAGCAGCAAGATCTGTTGGTGGCGTCGTCGGGCGAATTGGCGACGGACGATCGATCGACGATCCAACTTAGATTTCGGCACGTGTTGACGGCCGTGAAGTTTACGGCAGGGGAAATGCTTGCCGGAAAGATTACCCGAATTGCGCTCAAAGGGGTCTATGGTAGCGGTTCGTATACCGTGGATGCCTTGGGATGGAACGATTACGATACGTTGATGGATTTCGAGCAGCGGCTCGACGTCGCGGTTGACGGTTCATCCGACATCGAGATCACATCCGGTGCCGCAACCTTCATGATGATTCCGCAGACATTGCCGGAAGGTGCAACCGTAGAGGTGGAGTTTACGGACGATCTGACCGGTATGCGACGTACTCTTACGGCCGATATAGGCGGCACGACGTGGCCGGTTGGACAGACGGTTTGTTATCGTATTTCGACGCAAAGCATTTCAGTCGTTCCCAGACTCGAAGTTACACCGCCTGCCGATTTTACCTATGAAGGAGGCAAAGCTGCATATAGCGTTCGGAGCTGTTTGGAAGTGAGTCGAGCCGGAGACGAGACACGACTGTTACCGGCGGCGTGGACCGCCGAATTCTCGACCGACGACGGTATGACGTGGACGACAGAAAAACCCGACTGGTTGACGGCATTCGTTTCGGCAGGCGATGGCGGTAGTACGGCGGTCGAATATAGTGCCGAAGTGGTTTCGCAGACCGGAGTTACGAGCGATCCGCACGGCGATGCACTGCGTGCCGCAATCCCGGTGAGCGGTATCTATAACCTTTCGAATGCCACTGGTGCAGCCCCTGTCGAGAATACGGCCAACTGTTATCTCGTGCATGCTCCTGGCACCTACTCGTTGCCGCTGGTCTACGGTAATGCGATTCGCGACGGCGAGGTCTATCCCGAATCCTATACTTCTACGATAACCGATGCACAGGTGCTGTCGGCCTTCGTCAACCATCTTGGTGAGGCGATCACGAGTCCCTATATCTATAAAAATGAGAATTGCGTTCCGAAAGCGGCCGCGCTTCTCTGGCAGGACGAGAAGGATTTGGTAGATGCGCAATCGGTGAAACTCACCGACGACGACAGCGACGGTGTATTCGATCATTTGCAGTTTACCATTCCGTCGGGAGATACATTCAAACAAGGGAATGCGGTTCTTGCGTTGTTCGATAAGGATGATGAGAGTAATATCGAAGGAACCAACGCTCTGTGGAGCTGGCATATTTGGGTGACCGACTATCGGTTAGGCGAGGATCTTGGAACGGTGGTTTCCTCCGGAACCGCCTATTCGTTCATGCCATTGAATTTGGGGTGGTGTGCCGGTGAACAGACCTCTTATGCCGGCCGTAGCGTAAAGGTGCGCTTCCGGCAGACGATGGAGGGCGGAGCGAGCGAGACGATTGTTGTCGTGCAGCAGGCCGAGCTCATTCTCAGGGGCAACGGGCCCTATTATCAAAACGGCCGCAAGGACCCGATGTATCCTTCGTCGGGAACGGCTAATGACACCAAAACTTGGTACGATGCAAATGGTGTGGCTTATACGAGACAGTATAAAAATTCTTGGAACGCGGATCCGACGCATATCTCCAAAACGATTTTGTTCCCCAGACAGTTCAGTTATAATTGGTCGATGGAAAATTCGTATACCAACCTATGGAATACGGAGAATGATGGCGTCTGGTGTAAGTCGATTTACGATCCCTGCCCGGCAGGGTATCGCATTGCGTCGAATGTTGCGTTCGAGCCCTTCTTTGCCACAGCAGATGAGGGTCGCTGGAAAAAGGAGTCAAAAGGCTATGAATTTCAATGTACGGATGCGAATGGCACACCGTCGACATTGTTTTTTCCTGCGGCTGGTTTTCGCCATTGTTCGGAGGTCGTAACAGCGGAGGTGGGTAGTTTGGGGTATTATTGGTCCGCGACTTTAAAGGATGTTACAGCAGGACGTTCGTTCTCTTTCAGTGCAAAATCGGTCGCTTCTCCCCTGACGAGCGGAAACTGGCGTTCCGGCGGTTTTTCCATTCGTCCTGTCAAAGAGTAATAAAAAATCAAAAATATGTTTGAGAATTATTTGTTCGGATACATTGCTTGCTCCATATTCGATCCGTGGGACGAAGAGTTGGTTGAGTCAGCGGGCAATATCGATTCGTTTGGGCAGATCGTAGATTTTTTCGGTATACTACTTCTTATCGCATTTGTCGCCGTTGTGTTTGCCGTCGTATCTGTTATTTGCAAGGGAATTCGGAAACGTCGGCTGATCGATCCGGTGGAAGATCATGTCGCTATTCGATCTTTTGACGGTGATTGTAAAACATTTAAAAGAAAATGCAAAAATGTTCGAACGGATCGATAGGACACTGCCGGAAAATGATCGGCTATGGATATTCGCTTCGTTGTTCGCTTTTGTCATAGTGATGGCGCTTTTGGGGTTGATCGTATTCATCTGTTTGCTACTGTTATGATCCGAGCGTTACGCCGGACATTCCGATCCATTCCGTTCGATCGGGACTCTCTGCTGTCGAAGTCTCTTTGTCGTTACAAGGAGGGCGTAGCAAGTGGAGAGTCCCTGTTCGATGGGATGGTGGTGATATCTTGAACAAATGTATTGTTCAATTCTTAACTTTTGCGATTATGAAGCATTTATTTTTGTTGTTGGTATGCGTATCGGCGTTTTTTGTAGCTTGTACTGCGGGAAGTATTACAGGAGATGAGAAAGGCTCCTTGTTACCGTCCGAGTTGGAACTCGGATTAGGGATAACCTATCCTTACTACAACATTCGGGGCACGGTTGCATCACTCGATGATTTTATAGTGGAGGTCGTCCAGAAGAATGGCGTAGTGACGCTTATCCCGCGGCATGCGGGTGTAGGAACGCTCCTTTCCGAGGCCAGATCGTGCCGTGTGACGGTAAAGGCTTCGAATGATTACGCTATTCCTTGTATCGACTGGGATATTTCAAAAGGAGCGCTGCTCGAATCACTCGGAGAACCGGAGCAAGAGATACCAGAAACAGAGAAAAACGCCTATCGGTTATTTTATCGTGTTGATGCCGATACTATTTGTGCATATCGTTTCGTGGAAGAACGACTCGTTTCGGTAGTCGTTCAGTCGAACATCTCCTCCGATATTCTTCTTGATGCGTTGCTCCAACATTACAAGTGTTTCGAAGAGGAAAACGGGGCATATGAATTCGCAGATGCGAATACACTCGAAAAAGCAGGAACATTCGTGAGTATGAAACGGCTTGTGAATAAGGGCGTCTGGCTCATCAGCTATCGGCCACGAAGTATTTGACCGTTTTACGATTCTACCGATGGCTTCTGAGTACGTTGTACAGGTTGAAAATATCGTTAACGGTCTATGCGCGTTTTACACCGTCGTGTTCACTGATGATCCTCGAGGAGACGTGCGCGGATTTCGTGGGAGTTTTCAATGCCGGGACTTTTGCAGCGTGGAATACCTTTTCAACAGGTTTGGAAGGCTGCTGGGGCAAAACCAAATACGGAGGAACGTCGCTTGCCGGGGAGAATGATTCGGAATGGGTGCCCGAGTTTCAGGGAAGTCCCCGTCGCCTGAAAACTTCGTTCCTGAGACTTTACTTCGTATTTCAAATTCCTTTCAAAATCGGGGGCAATATTTGCAGCAAGAGATTGTCTAACTAAATAAACAAAAAGAACGATGAAAAAGACATTTTTGACCCTGTTCCTTATGACGACGATGTTTGGAGCGGCGTATGCCGACGGCCGCGAAAAGCCCACGAGCGTGGACAAGCTCCCGCAGGCGGCGCAGGAGTTCCTCTCCGCGCATTTCAAAGATCTCACGGTGGCATATGCCGTCGAGGAGCAGAAATACACGGGCAAGGAGTACGAGGTGGTCTACACCGACCGTACGGAGATCGAATTCCGCAGCGACGGGCAGTGGGAAAGCGTCGGGCGCAAATACAGCCCTGTTCCTGCATCCATCGTCCCGCAGCCTATCCAAACCTTCGTTTCCGGAAGCAACTATCCCGGGCAGTTCATCCGTCAGATCGACCGCAACGCCTACACGTGGGAGGTGGAGTTGTCGAACGGTTTGGAGATCAAATTCGACAATCAATTCAACGTTATAGACATCGACGATTAAAGACAAATATTCTAACTGAAAAACTATGAAAAAAATCAATATTGTATGCGCTCTTTCGGCAGCGGCGTTGCTGATCATGGGCTGTGAAAAGAATGAGTACGACGACGGACCGGGAAATCCGGGGCAAGTTTCGGAAGCGGCCAAAACCGCCTTCGAAACAAAGTATCCCGGAGCGCAGAACGTACGGTGGACAGTGAAGGGCGAACATGCCGTAGCTAACTTCTCGCTTTCGACGACCGATGCCGAATCCGCTTCGGAAGGTCAGAGCGACGCATGGTTCCGCAACGGAAACGGCGTATGGGATATGACGGCTACGAATCTCCGGATCATCGACCTCCCCGAGGCCGTGCAGGAGGGTTTCCGTGCGAGCAAGTACGGCGACGAGACGCTCTGGACCCCGACAGGCAAATGCGACAGGCTGGAACGTCGGGACGTGATGCTTCCGACGGCCGACGGAAAGTCGATCGTCGTCTATGTCATCGGTGTGGAGTCAGCTTCGGCGAAAGGTGTGAAGACTACGCTGGATGTCTATTTCTCCGAGGACGGCATTCTGGTCAACGAGGTGGCGGGTGCTCCGGACAACGGTTATGAAGATCAGCTTCCGCAGCAGCCGCAGGGCAGCGTCGAGCAATACCTCCAAACCAATATCGTGGACAAGGGAGGCCGTGTGATGGAGATCGATGCGGAGAACGGCGGTACGGAGGTCGAAGCGCTTCTCGACAACCGCAAACTGGAACTCTATTTCGACGGCGGCCAGAACTGGGTTTACACCAAGACGGATTACTACCGTCAGGACCTGACGAACGGCGGGATTCCCGCGAATATCGTCGAGGCGTTGAAGACGTCGGAGCATTACACGAACGATCGGAGTGTGGATGATATCGAGAAGGTCGAGACCAATGCCGCGAACGACAACCGCACCTGGTGGGTCTTCGAACTGGAGACCCGTTGGGACGCGGTGAACGTCTATGTGGACGACACGGGTATCATCGAGCGTCCCGTGATCGACATGGGACAGACCGGAGGTCTGCCCTCTGGCGGCGACGTGGAGTCGTTCATCGAAAAGAAGTACCCCGGAGCGCGTATTCTCGAACGCGACTACGACGACGGGTTCCTCGAAGTGGAGATTCTCCACGACGGAACGAAAAAGGAGCTCAAATTCAACGGATGCGACGAGTGGGTGAGGACCGAGTGGGAGATTCGTTTGCGAGAGCTTCCCAAGGCTGTGACGGATGCCGTCTCGAAAGGCGGTTATACGTTCGATGACGACGAGGCCGATGTCGTGGAAGCGCCTTCGGGCAAGTGGTACGAAGTGGAGGTTCGCAAGGGGCGCGACGAGTTCAGGCTTCACATTGACGACGACGGGAAAATTCTCCGCACGGAATATGACGATTAGCCCAAAAAAACAGGTTTTTACCTCGATTGACAGGAACCGCCGGAAGTCTTCGAAGACTCTCTTCCGGCGGTTTTTGTGCCGAAGCCGTATGTGCGCGGGAAGTAATTTGGTTTGCGGAAAGAGAGGGATTCGAACCCCCGGAACCTCTCGGTTCAACGGTTTTCAAGACCGCCGCAATCGACCGCTCTGCCATCTTTCCGGCGACAAAAGTAGCACCTTATTTCCATTTTACCAAATTCCGGCCGGGATTTCGCCCGCGCCCTTCCGGCGTGCGGCGGTCGGCGCACGGCCTTCCTGAACGGCCGTTTGCGGCCGCGGTTCCGACCGGCTGCTTGCCCGTTGTCCGTGTTCCTGCCGTGCGTCGCCCGTGCGGTCGCGGTCTCCCTTTGCCGGCGGGGAAAAAGGTCGAAACGGATGTTCGGGAAATTTTTATTAACTTTGTCGGATACGGTTAGGATTTCGAGACGAAGAATGTTGTAACCTTTATACCCTCTCTGTTATGAACAAATCTCAATTGGCGGAGGCCGTGGCCCGTGAGGCGCGGCTTTCGAAGATCGATGCCGTGAAGGCGCTCAATGCGTTCGTCAAGGTCGCCGTCGAGGCGTTGCGCGGGATGAGAAGATTCTGCTGACGGGGCTGGGGACGTTTTCGACCGTCCGTTACCCCGAGCGTATGGGACGCAATCCCCGCACCGGCGCACCCGTGCGGATCCCGGCGCGCCGTGCCGTGCGCTTCCGCCCGTCGCGCACGATCGAAGACTGAACGGGCGAAACGACCGATCCGCTGAAAAAAACGCTATCTTTGCCGCACATCCGATCCGTTGAGGATGTCACAGACGAAAACCGCTCGCTATGCCGCAAATTTCCCTTCGGGCCTGTGAAATGCCCGAGTCGCCGATTCGAAAACTCTTTCCGCTGGCCGAGGCCGCCAAGGCCCGCGGCGTGAAGGTCTATCATCTCAACATCGGCCAGCCCGATCTGCCCACGCCGCAGGTGGGGCTGGACGCCTTGAAGCAGGTAGACCGCACCGTGCTGGAATACAGCCCCAGCGACGGCTACCGGTCGCTGCGCGAAAAGCTGGTCGAGTATTACGCCCAGTACCAGATCCGCCTGACGGCCGACGACATCATCGTCACGACGGGAGGCTCCGAAGCGGTGCTTTTCGCCTTCATGTCGTGCCTCAATCCGGGCGACGAGATCATCGTGCCCGAACCGGCCTACGCCAACTACATGGCTTTCGCCGTATCGGCCGGCGCCGTGATCCGGCCGATCACCGCCTCGATCGAGGACGGCTTCGCGCTGCCGTCGGTCGAGAAGTTCGAGGAGCTTATCAACGACCGCACGCGCGGCATCCTGATCTGCAACCCCAACAATCCGACGGGGTACCTCTATACGCGCCGCGAGATGATGCAGATCCGCGATCTGGTGAAGCGCTACGACCTTTTTCTCTTTTCGGACGAAGTTTACCGCGAATTCATCTATACGGGGTCGCCCTATATCTCAGCCTGCCATCTGGAGGGGATCGAGCAGAACGTGGTGCTGATCGACTCGGTGTCGAAACGCTACTCGGAGTGCGGCATCCGCATCGGGGCGCTCATCACCAAGAACCGTGCGCTGCACGACGCCGTGATGAAGTTCTGCCAGGCGCGGCTGTCGCCGCCGCTCGTGGGGCAGATCGTCGCCGAGGCGTCGATCGATGCGCCGCGCGAGTACCATACGGAGGTGTACGACGAGTATATCGCCCGCCGCAAGTGCCTGATCGACGGTCTGAACCGCCTGCCGGGCGTCTATTCGCCGATCCCCATGGGTGCATTCTACACCGTGGCGCGGCTGCCGATCGACGACAGCGACCGTTTCTGCGCGTGGTGCCTCGGCGAATTCGACTACGAGGGCGAGACGGTGATGCTGGCTCCCGCCTCGGGGTTCTACTCCGACCCGACGTGCGGTCGCAACGAGGTGCGCATCGCCTATGTGCTTTGCCAGCAGGATTTGCAGCGTGCGATCCGCGTGCTGGGCGAGGCGCTGAAACGCTATCGACGCGAGGTGATGGGGGAGGAGTGATCCTGCCCGAACGACTGGAAAACGGAATCCTGCGGGATTCCGTTTTTCGTTCGCTGAAAGGGCGGATGTCCGTGCGGATGCGTCGGACGATGATTCCTCCGGTTGCATGCGGAGGGATCGTGCAGCGCGCAGTTTCCCAAATTGAAATAACATTGTTCGAAGTCAATATTGATTTTCAGGAACTTTTTGGCGTAATTTGCTGCTGTTTTTACATGAGTGTTGTTCAATGTGAAAAATAATTTCTATTTTTGTCTTGTCGCGCAAGCGGCAGACATACAGAAAGTGTTTTCGCACTGTCCTGAATGGAAAATGTGGCAATTTTCTACTGAATCGGGGACAACGAACAGCACTCATTTCTTGTTAGTATATGGCAAGGCGTATTTTTGTGCGCCTGTATCCCATATCTATCAGGTGTGGGGTATTGTATCGTTTATCTGATTCGGGTTCGCCACAACCTTCCATTCGATAAACGAAATCGGCTCCACACTTTCTTTTTGTAAATATGCAGGATAGGAGCTGGCCGGCAAGAATTCTATTATTGAAATGGAGGAGCACTGGCAGTGTCAGAACTGCGGGAATTTCGTCCCGGAAGGATTGACTGTATGTCCGAAATGCGGATTGGTTAAAGGTGGATTCGACGAGTCGCCGGAACAGACGGCAGACGGCTTGGAGATAGCTCGGGTCGAACGGAACGTCAAAGTAGAAATTCCATTTATTTTGTATCTGGGAGCGGTCTGTTCGATCGTGTTGTTGGGCGTCTTGGTTTATCTGTTGATAGAACTGTCGGGAATCGCTCGTGGATTTTCAGAATTCATTCATGGGATATAAATTCTGGAACCGGTAAGAAGAATATCCGTAGAATATTTGCTTTATGCCCGATACGACCGGGGATTGGTGCTGTTCGAGGTGGAAAAATATATGAAAAACTTAAATAACGATCGACGATGAAAAAACTGTTTTTTGCAAGCCTGTGGGCTTTGGCCTGCTTGGCCGCAGCTTGTTCCGATGAAAAAGACGAACCGAACGACGAGTCCGGATCGATCGTCGGCGAATGGGTATTTCAGAGGAACGAGTATTACCGGAACGGGAAACTGGTCGACAGTTTCACGGCCGTGGAAGAGGAGGACAAAGCGATTGCGATCTTTCGGGAAGACGGAACCTATCGTTATTACGATTTCCCGCCCGAGGAGTATTACGACGGGACCTACTCTTATGACGAAATGTCGGGCGTGTTGACGACGGATGACGGAGTGAATGAACAGACTTGTCTGACCGAAATAACCGTCTCGACGATGAAATGGATTTACGACGAAGGCGACGGCGAGGTGCTCGTCGAATATTATTCACGGAAGTGATCGGGCGCCGGAACAGTCGGCTCTCGGGACGGGAACACCGTCCCGATTTTTTTACGGATAAGCATTTTTTGTGTACGGAACAGTCGTTGCCGATTTCGGGAAAGTCCGGAGAACGGAGTTTCCTTTTTCGGCCAAATGTTTACTTATATTCCAGAATTTCGGAAATAACGACCAAATAATTTGTCGACGCGGCATTTAATTCCTACTTTTGCGCCGGATTTTTGTCTCGGAACGGAGCGCGTTTCGGGGCGTAACGGTTTAAAATTTGTGCGAATGAAAAGACTTTTGACGCTTCTCGTGGCCGTCGTCTCGGCGACCGGTCTTCGGGCCGAGGGCTATCAGGTAAACAACCTCTCGACCCGCCAGACGGGTATGGGCCATGTCGGCACGGCCATGAAACTCAATTCGGAATCCATCTTCTTCAACCCCGCTGCCACGGCGTTCCAGGATTCGAAATTCGACCTGTCGGTCGGCGCTGCGGGAATCCTTTCCTATTGTACCTATACCCCTTCGCCCACGATGGAGAACGGTTTCTATTCGGGCAACCGTCCCGAGTGGGAGTCCGACAACAAGATGTCGACGCCGATCTACGCCTATTTCAACTACAAACCTTCCGACCGCTGGGCCGTCGGCTTGGGTTTCTTCACGCCCAACGGCTCGTCGATGAACTGGGGCGACGACTGGCCCGGTGCGAATCTGGTGCAGGAGATCAATCTGGCGGCCTATACCGTGCAGCCGACCGTGT
>ENA-OUQS01000874-OUQS01000874.1-human-metagenome-genome-assembly--contig:-NODE-874-length-30739-cov-20.672859_pt1 | contig 30739 bp, 24 predicted proteins | sample MGYA00248463_ERZ548848 | MGnify/ENA primary metagenome ERZ548848 (study PRJEB26491, sample SAMN04978192) | human metagenome | host: Homo sapiens | study: EMG produced TPA metagenomics assembly of the... | reverse complement strand
GATCAGGCTGCGCATAACGCCCTCAGTGATCTTGTACACACGGTCGAGCTCAGCGGGGAAGCTGGGGTCAGCAGTGAAGTTGATCACGGTGTAGACGCCTTCCTCCTCATCGTTGATGGGGTAGGCCAGACGGCGCTTGCCCCACTCATCGATGGAATCGATGGTACCGTTAGCCTCGATCAGGGACTTGAACTTACCGATGAGAGCGGAAGAAGCCTCCTCGTCGAGAGCAGCGCTGGTAATCAGCATGGTTTCGTACTTTGCCATTTTGTAGCACCTCCTTTTGGACTTAAGGGCCTCAAGAATATGAGGCCAAGGGTACACAGCCAGCGCGGCGTCGCGCGGACTGTGCGGCGTGTCTGTTCAGACAGCAATTTATTATAGCAAGCCCCGCAAAAATTGTCAAGCCCTCCCGCAGGATTTTTTTCGTATTTTTGAGTGCCTGACAGCAAAATCTCCCTCATCATTCTTTTTATGCTTTTCCAGTATATCCGTCATATCTCTTTTATATGGCATCCTTCGTCATTTCCAAGTCAGTTTTCCTTTGCATTTCGCCGAAAGATGGACTATAATAAAAGATGTCCTTCTCCCCTTCTGTCTTCGTGCGCGGCGCATGGCAGGGCTTACGGGGGAGCAGGACGATTGCTAACGTTAAAGGAAGGATCGCCTATGTATTCCATCTTTCGGAATCTCGCCCTCATCCTCATCAGCGCCAAGTTCTTCGCGCTGCTCGCCCGCAAATGCCGGGCGCCGCAGGTGGTGGGTGAGATCATCGCAGGTCTTGTCATCGGTCCCTGTCTGCTGAATCTCGTGCAGCCCAGCGACTCCATCGCCATTTTTGCTGAGATCGGCGTCGTGCTGCTGATGTTCACCACCGGCCTCGGCACCAACCTTCAGGAGCTGATGCGGGCCGGCCCCATCGCCACCCTCATCGCCTGCGTGGGCGTGGCCGTGCCTCTGGCAGGCGGCACCCTGCTCTACAGCCTGTTCTACGGCTTTTCGGCGCTGGGCAGCCCGGAGTTTTATCGGGCGCTCTTCATCGGCACCATCATGACGGCCACCAGCGTTTCCATCACTGTCGCCACCCTGCAGGAGCTGGGCAAGCTCAAGAGCTTCCTCGGCACCACCATCGTCAGCGCAGCCGTCATTGATGACGTCATCGGCATCGTGGTGCTCACCTGTGTGCTGGGTGCCAGCGGCGGCGCAGACACCAGCCTCGTCGATGTGCTGATGGACACCGTCCTCTTCTTCATCGCAGCCATCGTCATCGGCCTCATCATCCACAAGGCCATGCTCTGGCTGGACCATCGCAACCCCCACACCCAGCGCATCACCATCGTCAGCCTCGCCTTCTGCTTTGCCATGGCCTACATCGCGGAGCAGTATTTCGGCATCGCGGACATCACGGGTGCTTACATCGCGGGCATCGTGCTCTGCTCCCTCGAAGATGCGCCCTACATCGAGCGCCGTGTGGACATCAGCGGCTATATGCTGTTCTCCCCCGTCTTCTTCGTCAGTATCGGCCTCAAGACCGACATCAGCGGCCTGACACCCACCATCCTGCTGTTCAGCGCCTGCTTCGTGATCGTCGCCCTGCTCACCAAGATCATCGGCTGCGGTCTGGCCGCGAAGCTCTGCCGGTTCAACTGGGGCGACTCCCTCAAGGTGGGCGTCGGTATGATGACCCGCGGCGAGGTGGCCCTCATCGTGGCCCAGAAGGGCCTCGGGGCCGGTGTGGTGGATCCTGTCTACTTCACCGCCGTCATCCTGCTCATCGTCGTGTCCTCTATCGTGACGCCGCTGGCGCTGAAGGGGCTGTTTAGTAAAGGATAACGTCCTTGCCCTCTCAGGCGCTTCGCGCCAGCTCTCCCAAAGGGAGAGCCCTTGGCAGACCGGGCCACTTTCGCCTGACCGCTGGAAGCTCAATATAACGCAAAAGATAGTGCCCTGCTACAGAGATTCACAGCAGCTTGACAAGGGATATTGTTCCGAAGCTGCTGCCCTCTATAGCAGGGCACTACTGTTTACGATAAAATCAAACTTTGCTTGTCCTGCGTGGGCCTGACCGGCACGCCAGTGCCTCTCCCTTTGGGGGAGGTGGCATCGCGCAGCGATGACGGAGAGGTTTTCACCAAAAAGCCCCCTCTTCCGACTGGAAGAGGGGGCTTTCTGTTTATCTTACTGATTTTCTTCTAAAACTCAAACGACCTGAATGCGGCCTGCGCCATACGGATTCTCGTAGTTCAGCAGGTAGCCCGGATAGCTTGCCAGCGGGCTGTTGGCGCTGCTCAGGACAGGCACATCGTTCACAGCGTCGAAGATCATGGCGTAGGTGGACATGACGAGGTAGTCCTCAGAGACATAGTCCTTGATGAGCTCTGCGCCGTCGAACATGGCGAAGCCATCGCCCAGATTGCGCAGAGTGTAGTTCATGCCGGCCAGCGCATAGGTGCGGTTCAGGTCCAGCGGCTCGTAAGCGCCGGTCTTCTTGTTGTAGATGCGCACGTTCTGGACGCGGGGCGTGCCGGTGGCGCTGCCCATCCAGACATTCTTGTCGTCGGTGAGGACGGTGTTGGGGATGTCGGTGTGGATCTCATAGGTCGCACCGGCAACATGCAGGAAACCGCCGTTCTCCTTGCCCTCCGGGCCGACGAAGCGGGCGCCGAACTCCAGAGCATCCTGGATCTGCTTGCCGGTAACAGACATCAGGCAGGCCACGTTGCCGAAGGGGCTGACCTGCTTACAGGTCTTGAAGGTCCACTTGCCGGCGTCCACATCGGTGCGGATGCCGCCGCCGTTCATCATAGCGATGTCGCAGTCCAGCTGCTCGACCTCATTGAAGTAAGTATAGATGCCGTCGGCCACGAAGTCGCCGAGGTTGGTCTCGCCCATACGGATGCGGCGCTTGCCGGTAGCGGGGTCGTTGATGTAGAATTTGATGTCCGTGGTGGCGATCTGCTCGCCCAGCATAGCGTCCACATCGTTGATCCAGGCTTCTGCGGTAGCGGCCACAGCGGCGTCGGAGACATCGGCGGTGGAGATGAGCTCGGTGGTGATCGCGCCATCTTCGGCGATGGTCATCTTACCGACGTTTGCCAGATAAGAGCCGGTCTGAGTCAGGGTGACAGCCCTGCCGGCTGCATCGTAGACCTGCTTGTTCTCCATGACGGTGTGAGAGTGGCCGTCGATGAAGGCGTCAAAGCCGGTGGTGTTGGCAATGACTTCCTCACTGGTCCAGGGAGAAGAGGACGGGTCAACGCCCAGATGGCCCAGACCGATGATGATGTCTGCGCCCAGGGTCTTGGCCTTGTCGATGGCCTTCTGGACGGCGTCGTACAGCTTCCTGCCGTCGTCACCGCCCAGGATGTCGTAGATGTACTTGGTCTGCTTGGCGTTCATGAAGTAAGCAGGAGTGGACTTGGTGAAGGACTCGGGGGTCGTGATGCCCACGAATGCGATCCACTTGCCGCCTGCGGGGAACAGCTTGACAGCGGGCAGGACGCGCAGGCCGGTGCGCAGGTCCACCCAGTTGCAGGAGACATAGGGGAAGTCCGCTTCCTTGATAATGGCCTTTGCGCGGGCCATGCCGTAGTCGAACTCGTGGTTGCCCAGAGTGGCGATGTCGTAGCCAGCCTCATTCATCAGCTCGATGATGGTAGCGCCGTCGTCCATGGAGCCGTAGGCAGTACCCTGAATATGGTCGCCTGCGTCCACCAGCAGGACGGGCTTGCCCTCATCCACGTAGCCCTGCTTCATGGCAGCGATCGCGGCATAGGTCAGTTTGGGAGACTTGTTGTCGATGTAGGTGTGGACGTCGTTGGTGTACAGGATGGTGACAGCGGCATCCTTGCCCGTCAGGAAACCGGCCGAAGCCTGAGGAACGGCAGCAGCCATGGCGGAGGCAGCGGCGGTGACACCGGCAGCCTTCAGGAAATTGCGGCGAGAAATAAAGTGTTTCACGAAAAGGACCTCCTTTATGTTCCAGACCAGTTTTTGCGGCACAGCCTCTCTTCCGCTGTGCCGCATTCTTTGTTTTAAGCTTACCACAGAACCGCCGAAAGAGCAAGCACAAAGATGGTCATTCTGCATAATAGTTTTCTTTATGAGTACGACTTTTTATGAAATCTCGCGCAAATCGGCACAAAAGACCGGGCCGCTGCTTCCTGCCTCAGGCTTGCAGCGACCCGGTCTTCCGGTTATGGAGGGATCAAAAATGGAGTGTTATTGTCAGATAGCGTGATACTGGCGCAGGAACTTCTCGAGGTCGGTGCCTTCGATCTTCTTCAGCGCCTCCTTCAGGGCGATGCGGCCCATAAGGGGCAGTTCCATGTCCGTGAGCTTCCGGCCATCCCGCAGCTTCACCGAGGCATCCACCAGCGCCCGGACGTCATAGGTGCTGCCCCAGACCTCCGGCACGCCCCGGTCGATGTTCAGCAGCCGGTACACCGCCTCCATGCCGGTGCGCATGGAGTATTCGGTGGTGAAGATGGTGTCCCGGCCGGTCTCGGCGAACTGACCGAGGAAGGCAAAGTTCACCGCATCCTTCGGCACGATGTCGGGGCGGTCGCCCTTCGCACGGGGCATGAAGAAGGCGTCGATATAGGGCATCATGACCGGCACGGTGTTGGCGCTGTGCTCGGCAAGCTCTGCGATGTCCTCCACCGGCACGCCCAGATGGTAGAGCCACTCCATGCAGATCTCCCGGCCCGTGCAGTCCCGCATGGGCTTTTTGACGTAATCGCCGGGCTTATCACTGAACAGGCCGTACACCCAGACGCAGAGCTGGTCTTTTGGCTGTGCGCGGAACTGCTGCTGCCGGTTCAGGGTCCAGCTCATGAGCCACTTAGAGTCCTTCACGGTGACGATGCCGCCGGTGACGGTGCGGCCGCTGAAGGGGTCGCGCTTGCAGATCTTCTGGATATACTGGGGGATCTTCTCATCCAGCGTCGTGATGGTGGCGCTTTCCCAGTTGGTCAGCTCCGGCTGGCTGCAGAACTTTTCCGGGTGGCCGAAGGAGTCGTCCAGCGCGGCGATGCGCTTCCAGAGGTCCCAGCCGTTGCCCGGCTTGATGGCGGGGTCGAAGCCCGTGGCCTTGTTCTGTGCGCCGACGGTGCAGCTCTCCACGCAGCCGCCGTTGGTGATAAAGAGCAGGTCGTCCTCGGTGAGGTCGATGGTCTCCACCGCGCCCTTGTGGTCTACCGTGATGCCCGCCGCCTGCTTTTTGCCCGGCTCGAGGCTGAACTGGACGTCCACGACCTTTGTGTCGTAGTAGAACTGGACGCCGTGGTCTTTCAGGTAGGTGACCATGGGCAGGATGATGGACTCGTACTGGTTATACCGGGTGAAACGGAGGGCCGTGAAGTCGGGCAGACCGCCGATGTGGTGGATATAGCGCTTGAGGTAGAGCTTCATCTCGAGGGCGCTGTGCCAGTTCTCGAAAGCGAACATGGTGCGCCAGTAGAGCCAGAAGTTGGAGTTGAGCACCTCATCGTCAAAAAAGTCGGTGATCTTTTTGTCCTCAAGCTGCTCGTCGGGGGTGAAGAAGAGCTTCATGATCTCCATGGCTCCCTTATCCGACAGGCCGAACTTGCCGTCGGTGTGGGCGTCCTCGCCCCGGTTCACGGTAGCGCGGCAGAGAGAGTAGTTGGGGTCGGCCTTGTTCAGCCAGTAATACTCGTCCAGCACACTGGCCCCCTCGGTCTCCAGCGAAGGGATGGAGCGGAGCAGATCCCACATGACCTCGAAGTGGTTGTCCATCTCACGGCCGCCCCGCATCACATAGCCGACGTCGTACTTGTAGCCGTCGCAGGCACCGCCGGGCAGGGGGTCTTTTTCAAAAACGTGTACCCTCTCCCCCTTCATCTGGCCATCCCGCACCAGATAGCAGGCTGCCGTCAGGGCCGCCAGGCCGCTGCCGATGATATAAGCCGATTTGCGATCCACGCCTTCGGGCTTGCGGGGCCTCGCAAAGGCTTCGTAATTGCCGCTGGAATAATACATAGACGTGACCTCCATTTTGTTCTATACCGGCAGCACGTTCGGCCCCGGCTTGTTTGATTCTGGCATCAGTATACCCCGCCGCTTCCCGCCCTACAACAAACAAAACCGCCCAACTGCCGCAATTTTTGGCAAATGGGCAGGTTTGCATAAAAAATCCGCCCCCGGCGTACCGGAGACGGATAAAAAGTTTTATGATGACTCAGAATGTCAGCCGCATCTGATGCCAGACCACATCGCCGTGGGTGGAGACGGAGACGCCCTCATCCACGAAGCCGAACTGCGCATAAAAGCCGATGAGCCGTTCCTTGCAGGTGAGCACGATGCCCTTGCGCCCGGCAGCTTTCGCGTCGGCGCAGACCTGACGCAGAACACGGGAAGCACAGCCTTCGTGCCGATGGGCCGGGGCGGTGACGACGCTGAATATCATCTGCCACCCACCCTTCGGCGTGTGGAGATGGGGGTCATCGTACATCTCATCGGTGAGGTCGGGCATATCGGTGACGAAGCCGTTGACGAAAGCTTTCACCTCGCCGCCCTCGTCCAGCAGCCAGAAACAGTCCGGGTAGACGGCCACACGCCCGGCGATGCTCTGCCGGGATGCCCCCTCAGCGGGCGGGTAGGACGCAGCTTCGATGTCGGCCAGTGTATCCACATCAGCGGGCCGTGCATGACGGATGCTCATGCTCTCCCCTCCTCAGGCTTTGGTGGCGGGAGCCACTTCAAAGTCGATCTTGCCCAGATTGACGTCGGCGCGGACGATGGTGATCATCATCTTGTCGCCGAGGCTCCAGGTCTTGCCGGAAGCGGGGTCGGTCAGGCGGACGCCCTCGGTCAGGCTGGTGCCGGAGGGAGTCAGGCTGGAAGCAGGCACGAAGCCCTCCACGCCGTTGTCCAGCTCGATGAAGAGGCCGCGCTGGGTCACGCCGGAGATGGTACCCTCGTAGCACTCGCCCAGATGGCGGCGGGCATACTCGGCCTTATAGCAGTCCTCGGCCTTCCGCTCGATCTGCATGGCGATGACCTCACGCTCGCTGGACTGCTTGGAGGCGCGCTCTGCGAAATCGGTGTAGCGGAGGATCATGGTCTCCTTCTCGGTACCCTTGAGCATATCGGTCATGATGCGATGGATGGCCAGATCGGGGTAACGGCGGATGGGGCTGGTGAAGTGGGCGTAATCCTTCAGCACCAGACCGTAGTGACCCTTGGGCTTCTCTTCGTAGAGAGCCTTGGACATGCAGCGGAGCATGCCGGTGTTGATGATCTGCTCATAGGGGGTGCCGCGCACACCCTCGAGGATGGCGCTCAGCTCCTTGGGAGTGGGAACGTCCTTGGCGAAGTGGTCATTGATGCCGCAGGCCTGCAGCAGAGTGTGCAGACGCTCCAGCTTCTCGGCGTTGGGCTCTTCATGGACGCGGTAGACGAAGGGGATCTGCTTGACGCGGGCAAAGTGGGCAGCGCACTGGTTGGCCAGCAGCATGAACTCTTCGATCATGCTCTCGCTCTCGCCGGAAGTGCGCTTCTTGACGTCGATACAGCGGCCATTCTCGTCGAGGATGAGCTTGACTTCGCCGCTCTCGATGTCCATGCAGCCGCGCTCCTTGCGCAGGCGGGCGCGGTGGCCGTACAGCTCCTTCATGGCGGGCAGCTGGTCGATGACGTCGGCATACTTTGCCTTGATCTCGGCGTCGGCAGTACCGGCCAGCAGGGCGTTGATCTCAGAGTAGACGCCCTTGACGCGGCTGCGGATGATGGACTTGACAAAGCGGTAATCCGTCAGATTACCCTCCTTGTCCAGACGCATCAGGCAGGAGAAAGCCAGACGCAGCTCGTTCTCGTTCAGGCTGCAGATGCCGTTGGACAGGGCCTTGGGCAGCATCGGAACGACCTGATCTGCATAATAGACGCTGGTGGCGCGGCTGAACGCCTCGTTGTCCAGCTCGGTGCCGGGCTTGACGTAGTTGGAGACGTCGGCGATGTGGACGCCCAGCTCAAAGCCGCCGTCAGAGGTGCGGGTCAGGCTGATGGCATCGTCGATGTCCTTGGTCTCGGCGCTGTCGATGGTGAAGATGGGCAGGGCGCGCAGGTCCATGCGGCCCTCGCAGTCCTTCTCAGAGACCTCTGCGCCCTCGAACTTCTTGGCCTCATCCCGCACTTTATCCGGGAAGCGGGTGCGGATGTCCTTTGCGTAAAGCAGAGCCTTGGCGCAGCGCTTGGCCTCGTCGGAGCTGCCGAAGCGCATGGCGACGCCCACGCGGTGGTCTTCCTGACGGTTGCCGCGGTTCAGGATCTCGACGGCTACCTTGTCGCCGTCCTTTGCGCCGCCCTCGCAGTCGCGGGCCAGCGGCATGGTGATGGCCGGGCAGTCGTCCGGCACGAAGCGCAGACGGCCCTCGACCCGGCGCACAGTGCCGACCAGGTCGTTTTTCTCGGTCAGGATGGCGAGGATAGCACCCTCGTCGCTGCCCTCCACACGGGGATGCTCGAATTTCTCCACCAGCACATCGTCGCCGGGCATTGCGCCCTTGGTGAAGCGGCCGGGGATGAAGATGTCGCTGGTGCCGTCCTCCAGCATGACGAAGGCAAAGTTCTTGCCCAGCTTGACCACCTTGCACAGCAGAGCCTTGTCGGCACGGCCGGAGCGGACGGTAAAGAACACGCCCTGACGCTGGCAGACGACAGCCTCTCGCACCAGTTCGTCCAGAGCTTCCATCACCTTGCGGTCTGCGCCGCGCTCGCCGCCGAACTTCTGCTTCAGCTCTTTGACGGTGCAGGGCTGGTTCTGGATGGCATGTTCGATCTTATCGCGCATTGACATAAATTTTCTTTCTCCTTAACTACCATAGCCCGCCCTCCACCGGGGCGCGGCTTCTTCCCTCTTATCTCTTTTATAACAATAGATAGACACAAAAACAGCCCCGCTTTCATCACGGGGCTGCGGGCGCATACTCAGGCCAGACGGCTTGCGAACACGCAGGCCAGGATGGCCACCACAAAGAAGATGATACCGGCGATGCGGGTCACCTTTGCCAGCATCTGGTCCGCAGGGGTCAGACGGGCGTTGTTTGCGCCGTAAGCGCTGCCGTTGATGACACCAGCCAGACCCTGACCGTGGGTATGCTGCATCAGGGTGAGGGCAAAGATGACCACCGAGACGACGAGCAGAATGACGCCGCCGACGATTTCAATGACTGCCATGGATGAAAACGCTCCTTTTATTGTTAAATTTGGATAACAAACATATAAATACAAGTATATAGTAACATACCTCGGCCAAAAAAGCAAGCAGAAAAGCAAAACCATTCACTCCCCGGCGCTCAGTGCGTCGCACAGGCGGGCAAAGACGGCTGCGCTGGACACTTCCGGCTCTGTCTGGGCATCCTGCATCACCACGATGGTCCAGCGGGGCTTTTCTGCCGGGTAAAAACCGGCAAACCAGTAGTTTTTCAGCTCTTCGCCGTCCCGGAACTGGCCGGTCTGGGCGGTGCCGGTCTTTCCGGCGGCAGTCCCCTCGGAGGGGGCTGCCTGCCGGCCCGTTCCCTCTGCCACGACGCCCGCCAGCAGCTCCTGCAGTTTTTCCGCCGTCTGCACCGAAAACACCCGCCGGGACGAGCGATGTGCCAGCGGCGTGAGCTCTTCGCCCGTCGTCTCGTCCACGGTACACTCCACGAAAAGCGGGGTGTGATAGACTCCGCCCGCCGCAAGGGTGTTCATCATCCCGGCCACCTGTAAGGGCGTCGCCAGAAGCTCCCCCTGTCCGAAGCAGAAGTTGGCAAACTGCCCCTCGTTTTCGAGTGTCTCTGCTTCGGGCAGAACGCCAGAAGCCGATCGGAGGCCGCCTGCAATGTCCTGCCCCTTCCCGAAGCCCAGCGCTGCCGCCATCTGCCGGACACGCTCCGGCCCCAATTCCCGCCCCAGCTCGATAAAGTAGCCGTTGCAGCTCTTTTCCAGAGCGCCGTCCAGCCCCACGAGGCCGTGAGGCACGCTTCCGGCACAGCGGTAGACCTGACCGTTCAGGGCGTCGTAGCCGGGACACTCCCGGGTGAAGTCCCCTTTTCCGGCTTCCAGCGCCGCTGCGGCCAGCACCGGCTTGAAGACCGAGCCCACCGCATAGGCCGAAAAAGCACGGTTCAGAAGCGGGCTGTCCGGAGCAGTCAGGCTCTCGCCCACATTGGCCGCATCAAAGTCCGGCAGGCTCACGCAGGCCCGCACCTTGCCGCTGGTTACATCTATAATAAGGATGCACCCGGTGGCCATGCTCTCCGCTGCCACCCCTTCTGCGGCCCTCTGGATGCTGCGGGAGAGGGTCAGCCGCACACCCTGCGGGGTAGAGTCTGCTTTTTCTAAAATCGGCTCACTGCCCCGCCGCAGCCGTCCCTGCGCTGTGACCGCACAGTGCAGTGTATCCCGCTCGCCGGTGTAAAGAACATCGTCCAGCGCAGCCTCAAGGCCCGCTGCGCCGTGGCCCTCGCTGTCCAGATAGCCGATGAGCTGTTCTGCCAGCGGGGCAGCGGCATACCGCCGGGGAACGGCATAGCACCGCACGCCCAGCCCGCTTACATCCTGCACCACGTCCAGCAGAAAGGGCCGGGAAGTATTCCGCTCCCGGTAAAGCCTGGCCTGCCCGTCGGCGTCCGCATAGGGGTAGAGCCGCGCGTAGCTGCTCTCACCCGGGAAGCAGAGGGCCAGCCAGCGCTGAGAGATGCCCGTCAGCGGCAGACCGCCGCAGTCGTAAAAGTTTCCCCGCGCCGCAGGCAGGCGGAGGACCGCTTCGCTCTGCGCCGCCGCCCGCACGGCGTAGTCCGTGTTCGAGCAGAGCCAGTACAACCGGCAGACCACCGCCGCAAACCCCAGCAGCAGCGCCCCGTACAGCGCAAGCACTCTCCGGCCTGACATAAAAAGCCCCCTTCCCTGCCCGGTAGTATGGGCAGAAAAGGGGGTCGGTACACAAAAGAGGCAGAGCCTCCGAAGAAGCTCTGCCTCAGATACTGAAACAGTATGCGCGTTTTGGGAAAGGCTGCGGCTTAGTACATGCCGCCCTTCCAAACCACACTTTTGGAGCTGAATCACGAATATCGGGAAACGTAGACTTTTGTAGAGTTATCAAGGCCACAAGCCGATTTTTCCAGATTCTCCGTTTTTGCACGATCCACGCTTTTCTACGCAAATCTACGCCACTTACCGGGTGATTGGCGTAAGTTTTGGCGTAAGCAATTCCGCTTCATACGTCGAAAATCACAGGTTGCCGGCGATCTGTTCAAAGGCCCTTTCAACCGATTCAAAGCTGCTGTGCGTGTAGACATCCAGCGTCACACTGGCATTGGAGTGTCCCATCAGGTATTGCAGGCTTTTTACATCCAGCCCGGCCTGCTGAACATTGGTGCAGAAGGTGTGTCGCAGCACATGAGGTGTAATGCGCGGAACAGGTTTGCCGTACGCCTTCTCAAACTTTCCCTGCACGCCACGCATATAGTTTTCCAAGTGCATTGCCACCTTCGGCATCCCGGACTTGTCCAGAAAGAGAAATCCGCTGCAACCATCCACCAGCGCTTCCACTTTCGTGGACGCTCTTGCTTTTACTACACGCCGCAACGCTGCACAAACGGTATCTGTCATGGGAACATTGCGGATACCGCTTTTTGTTTTCGGCGGTGTGACAAAGTAGGGCTTTTCAGCCGTCCGACAAAGCTGCCGCCGCACATGGATGCAGTGCCGCTCAAAGTCGATATCTGCTCGTATCAGGCCATACAACTCACTCACACGCAAGCCGGTTCCCAAAAGAATGACGATATCATCATAATAGTTGCCGCCGTAGTCCTGAACGAATTGCAGATAGTTCTCCTGCTGTTCTCTGGTCAGGGCATTGCGGACATAAGCGTCCTTCGGCACAACATCCGACAGCTTGAACTTGAATGGATTCTTGCGGATGATGTCATCCTCTACCGCCATCTCAAACGCCGGTCTGACAACGCTTTGCAGGATTCCTATGGTGTTTTGCTTGAAACCGCTGTCATGCAGAAACACGAACCAGCCTTTAGCATCGGACAATTTTACCGTTTTGATGGTTTTTTGCCCGAAAGGGTCAGCATGAATCCGCTTGACCGCCGTGTTGTACGACCGAAGTGAATTGGGTTTCAACCCACGTTTCAGGTTCATATAGCAGTCAACCAGATCAGCCACCGTCATCTCTCCGGCGGCGTAGTCGATGCCGTCTGCCAGATCGCGCCACAGTTCTTCCTCTTTTTTCCGCAGCTCTGTCAGGGATTTAGCGTAAATACAACGTCGTTTCTTGTGGATATCGGTATAACGATAGTCGTAAGTACCATTTGCTCTCTGGTTTTCGCCATCCTTCAAAACACGGCCCTTGCTATCCTTGCGCTTTTCAGGCATTTAGAAACTCCTTATTCGTGATTTCACGCAGCTTGTTGATGCCAATGCCGGAGTAAGCCGCAGCTTCTTCCAGCGTTAAATTGCTCTTTTCCCAAATCGGAACTTGTCGGGACTTAGTCCCTCCATCTTGCTGACGCAAGACCGTTCCGTTGCTTAAAGTCCCCACTGGGGACTTCATTGCTTCGCAAACGCAAACTTCTTTCACTTGCACCTCCAATTCCTTGTAACCGGGTGCCGGGGCAGAAAATGCCAGCTTTCTGCCCCAAACGCTCCCGATGAGGTTCAGATTTCCGAGTGTCCCTCCTGTGTGCGGGGTTGTGCCGTTGGTTTGTTTTGTGCCTGCTCCGCCTGCAAGCGGTTCAGCAGCTGCAGCACCGAATCCCTTGCTTTCTCCTTGACCTGCCTTTGCCTTTCTGCCGGACTTCCGGCTTCAGCAGCTTCTCTTGCAAGCGGGTGGCAGTGGTCTGCATGGTCTTGAGGAACTTGTCCAACACGGTGTCCAACCGATGAGCAGCGTACTCTCTCGTGGGTTGCGAAGCCTTGCGCTCCGGGGACAGCACCCACTTCTTCGTGTCCTCGATCATCCGCATATCTTCCTTGCGGGTCTCAGTGCGCACCACATCGGTCACGACCTCCACCGCCTTGTCGTAGGCCACAGCCGAAACATCTTCCAGCAGGGTCTCCATGTCTGAAACTTTCAGGGTCAGCGCGTTCAGCCTGTTTTGCCGGGCGGCAATCTGCTCCTTTTGCTTGGCAAGGATGAAGTCCTGCTTTTCCAGATATTTGCGGTTGCCGTACTCTGCTTCTTCCTCCAGATCCAGCCCATGCCGCTTGGCAATCTCGAACAGCATCTTCCGGCAGGCGGCATCAAAGGTGATCTTGCGGTTGTTGCGGCGGCTGAGGGGTTTGCCCGGGTCGGGCAGGTCGAAGCCCAGTGCTTCCAGTGCCTTTTCCTGCTGGGGCGCCACCTCGCCGTACTTGTTCTCGCAGTCGAACACATGACGTTCGTGGATATGGGGGGTGCTTTCGTCCAGATGCAGTGCCCAGTCCAGCACATGAACGTGTTCGCCATACTTGGCTTTGAACTCCTCAATGAACTCCGTGACGAGATTGAGCAAATCCTCTGCGGAGGCGTGTTCATCCAACGTTCCGAGCTGATAGATGGTCTCTTCCGGGCAGGTCTTGCGGCTGGACAGCAGGTCGGGAATGGAGCGGTTGCGCTCTGTGTGCCGAATCTTGGCGTTGCGCTCGTTCTGGCTTTCGATGAAGGCCGTGTAGTGGGTCTCGTAGAATTGCCGTTCTACATCTGAGAAGGTCGCTGCCAGATCATCCGGGTCCTGTGGGTCGAGAGCCGAACGGAAACCGTGAAAGCAGTCCCAGTAGATGTTGCCCTTGGCTCGTTCCGGGTCGATGTGCTCGCTGTTGGCCAGGTTGAAACTGCGGTCATTGTGTTTTGGGTTATAGGTGCCGTGGGTTCCGGCTCGTCCGTTGTGACGTGTTAATTTCAGATAGGCATCCCTCCGTTTCAACAGCTTGGCGGAGAGAACGCAGCAGCGGAGCTGCTGGATCTGCCGCCGTTTTGCGCCAGATAATACCCAGTAGGATATGACGCACAGCATCATATCACTGGGGCAAAGGGCTGCACCCTCTGCACTCCTGCACCGGGCAAGCAAAGATTTGCGAATCCCTGCCATCAGCTCGTCCGGCTTTTTCAGTGGGCCATTTTGACCCACTGGTTTTGTTACGGGTAAAATCAAGTGCCGGGTGGCAGCGCCTGATTTCCAATAGACCTTGAAGCGTTACAGATGGAATCAGATTGTCTTCTTGGCAACCTGATTTTTACGATAGTGTAAGCTGCCGTGTTACGGATAGAACCGGAGTTATCAAAATGAGAACTCCGGTGGCTTCGTTACGGACGAAATCAAGTTATCATTTTGATAACCTGATTTTGATACGGCTAAAATCAAGTTACGGAAAGCGTAACCTGATTTCAGCCGCGCAGCCCAAATTCCCATTTTGAGGATTTGGGAACAAGAAATTTAAGCGTTACGGTATTTTGGTACTTCCCAAAATGGGAAGTACCACTTTACTTTATAAAAGTAAGCGTGGGTGAGGAACTTGACAATCTTTATCAAGTTCCTCAAAGAGAAGCATGAAATCTGGCAAGTGACAAAAATTGTCAGTTGCCAGAGTATCTCTTCGTTTTGCGCTGGCGGTAGTCTTTCTGCCGACAGGCATTGCTGCAATATCTGGCATCTGCCCGGATCGGCAAGAACTGCTCCCCACAGCAAGCGCAGGTGTAGGTTCCACGTTCAGCACGCTTTTTAAGGCTTTTCCGCAGATTCAGCATCTTGTGACCGCAGGTTTGGAAACTGCAATATTTGCGGTTTCGGGTCTGGGTGTAGAGGACCTTGCGGCAGTATTCACACTGGATTCTGCGCACACTGGGGTCGCCATCAATGAAATATTCCATCAGGGTGTCCTGATTTTCGCGTTCCCATTGTTCTGTTGTCATAGGCATCCTCCTTTGGCTGTTACGGGTGTGTGGTGGTTACCAAAATGGGAACCACCACTTTTACACAATAAAGCGTTACGATTGTCTGGTTGGTGATCAAAATGATCACCAACTAAAATCTGTGCGTTATGGCTGGATGGTAAGTGGACATTTTGTCCATTTACCACTTCCAAGTGGTGAGTTACGGTTTTCGTAACCCACCACAGAGCGACCGTGTTACGGTCATTTGGTAAGTACTGAAAAGCAGCACTTACCGGATTTTACCGTGGCTTGACAAAATGTCAAGTCGAGGTCAACTGTAACACGGATAGAGTCAATGTGTTCAAATTGAACACATTGACTTGGGTTGCGGCAATTCACCCCATGTGGTCAAAATGTCCACATGGGGTCAGCCGTAACGCAGAAAGTTTTTCTGGTGAATGACGCTTTGTGTCATTCACCACATCAACTGGCCATTTTGACCAGTTGATATTGGGTGTGCCGTTCTCCCTGCATGGCTTTCCTGCCCCCTTCCGGCGGCGTTTTCCGGCTCTCCCTTGCGGGGTTATCGCCGGGTATCCCATGCAGACGGTCATGCGGTTTTCAAGGTGCGGTGCTGGATTTGGCAATAAAAAAATCGCCACACAACAACCTGAACCTGACCATCCCTTCCGGGATGGCCTTGGTTCGGGTTCGTTATGTAGCGATAGAAAGTTAAAAACTTGCTCCGGCTCCTTCGGGAGCCGAGCTGGAACTCTAAGTAAATATGTTATATTAAATTGTTGGAATAGATTACCACAAAAATTGAACCGTGTCAACAGGAATTTTTGAAAACAGGCTACTTTCGGCAGCTTGCAAGAAAAAATGATGGAAACTTTGGTAAAAAGAGAGGGCTGGATAGCTCGTTCTGTTTGCAACGGAATGCAAACTCAGAACTTTTCCGAGCAGAAAAACAACCGTCTGCTTCAAGTTGAGCTTGAAAACGGACGATCATTCTTGCAAAATGATTGTCAAATTTGGGAGGCGTTTTGAGCAGCCTCATAGTGCTAACAAAATGTGTCTTCACACGTATATATATACCATTTTTGCGTTGCAAAATACTTGTTGGGGAACACCCAAGCCCTTGAACTGCATCCGATGGATGCAGGCTGTACATTTTTGCAAAACGTTCTTTCGGTGCTCCGTATGAAGCATGGAAAACGAACCCATTGAGGGACAAAAGCGTCAGGTAGGGTCGGCAGGCTCCCCGGCTTCGATTTTTCCAAGGTACCGCCACAGGGTCGTGCGGCTGATGCCCAGCTGCCGGGCGGCGGCGGCGCGGTTGCCGCCGTGGGCGGCTACCGTCTGCTGCACCACCTCGCCGATGATGCTTTCCAGCGTGCGGGAGGTGTCGGTGCTGACCACCGCCGCCGGGTGCGCTGCCGGGGCGCTGCGCAGGCTGCGCTCCTTTGAGAGCAGGTCGGCCACGCTGCTGCTGCGGATGTAGGGGCCGTTCGTCAGGATGGCAAGGGAGCGCAGAAGGTTTTTGAACTGGGTGTAGTTGTTCGGCCACGGGTACTGCCGCAGCATCTCGATGGCGCGGGGCTCAAAGCCGGAGATCTGCTTGCCCAGCTCCAGATTCAGGCTGTTCAGGTACAAACTGGAAAGGGACGGAATCTCGTCCGAGCGGCTGCGCAGCGGGGGCAGCTCCAGCGTCAGTGCGCCCAGCCGCTCGATAAAGCGGCGGGTGACCGGGGAGACCGGCTCTTCCGGGCGCACCGAGCGGGAGAACAGCAGCCGCACCCGGCGGGCAAGACCGGTCTCCTCGATGGCAGCCAGCAGTTCGGCGCTCCACTGTTCCGGGATAGCCTCAAAGTTCTGGAAGTAGACCGTGTTGCCGTTGGCGTTCAGGGGCGAGTTGTAGTGATTGAGCAGGAAATCCCAAGATTTATCGTTCATCAAAGCGCAGTTCGCCACCACGAGGGGGCGGGTTACCAGTGCGCTGTGCAGATAGAGGTAGCGGGCGATCTGCTCTTTGCCGGTGCCCGGCTCGCCGCAGATGAACAGGGGCTGACGCACGGCAGCAAGGGCGTTGATCTCGGCGTCCTGCGTGCCCATGGCACCGCTCAGGCTGTAAAAGCTGTTGGAGAAAAGATACTCGCACTCGCCCTGGTTCAGCGACCGCAGCCCCGGGCGGCTGGAATGCAGCGGAATGCGGGAGGGCACGCAGTAGAACAGATACCGCTGCACATTGTTCATCAGCAGCACCTGTGCTGTGATGCTGTACAGCTGGCTGCGCTCGGTGTAGTAGAACTTTAAGCTGCCCGTGGCGGGGATCTCCCGCAGATGGGTCTGCAAACAGCGGTGCAGCTCCGGGGAGATGTCCTTCATATTATGATAGAACAGGCTGCCGTCCGGCTCCATCACCACCACCCGGCCGCCCTGCTCCTGCGTGATGCTGCGCAGAAACAGGTTCTCCTGCCGCAGCTGGCCGAACCATGTGCTGATGTTCACCGCCTGATCGATGGCGCTGTGCAGGCTCTCGATGCCGGAGGTGATCAGGAAGGCGTCAAAGCCCATCTCCCGGGCAATGGTGTGGGTGACCATATCACAGACCACCATCCGGTAGCCGCCCTGCTTGAGCCGCTCCAAGGTGTGGCGCACCTCCTCGGCACTGCGGACGGTAAGGATGTCCAGATCAAAGTTCAGCAGGCTGCAAAGGGTGTGGGCGGGCTCGGTGATGCTGGGAAAGCCCACGATGGCATACAGGCTGGTGTAGTTCTCTGCCAGTTTCATGGTGCGCAGCACATCATACACCGAGATATGGATATCCACCACAGGCAGGTCGGTCACCTGCCGGATCAGGGTGGCGGTGCCGCCGCGGGAGATAATGCAGTCATAGCTGTTGGGGGCCATGCGCTGCACGATGGCCTGTCCCTCTTCCAGATCGCCGGTGTACACCTCCAGCTCAACGTTGGGGTAGGCCTGCGCCGCCTGCTCCATGGCGGTGCGCATTCCGTCGTAGGGGGCAATGCCCAGAATGCGGGTGTGAGTCTCGACCATAAAACGTCCCTCCGTGTTTCTCTTTGAAACTATTATAAACGGTCTGGTTCAAAAAGAAAACAGAATATGGTTTCAAAATAGAACGTTTTACCAATAAAACAAAAAGAAAATTGAAAACGTGCTAAAATGAAACGCTTTTCCCGCTTGCGCCGGGTGCATTCCCGCGGTGGATACGGCATAATGAAAGCACAAAAACAAGTGAGGAGGCACGAACGAATGCTTCGCCTGCTGATGATTGCAGATGATTTTACGGGTGCGCTGGATACCGGCGTACAGCTTGCGGCACACGGCATCCCCACGCAGGTCGTGGTGGGGCAGGCAGACCTTTCCGCGTGCAGCAGCACCGTGCTGGTGGTGGATACCGAAACGCGGCATCTGTCCGCCGCAAAGGCTGCCGAGGCAGTTGCAAGGCTGACCCGCAGCGCGGTTGAAAACGGCGTGGGCTGCATCTATAAAAAGACGGATTCCGCCCTGCGCGGCAACATCGGCGCAGAGCTTGCCGCCCTGCTCAAAGCAAGCGGCGCACGCAATTTGCCCTTTCTGCCGGCCTTCCCGCAGATCGGACGCACCACAAAAAAGGGCGTCCACTACATCGACGGTGTGCCGGTGAACGAAAGCCCCTTCGGCATCGACCCCTTCGAGCCGGTGCGCTGTGCCGAGGTGACAGAGCTGATCCATTTGCAAACTGAGATCCCCGCACAGAACCTGCGCCCCGGTGAGACGGCAGCGGACAAGACCGGCATTCTGGTGTATGACGCTACCACCGCCGCAGACCTTGAAGCAGCCGGACGGCAGCTGTTCCAGAATGGAACACCCCCGGTGCTGGCAGGCTGCGCAGGCTTTGCCGCCTTTCTGCCGGAGCTGCTGGGGCTTTCGGACGGCAGCGTGGTCGAGACCCCGCAGCTGGACCCCCGGCTGCTGGTGCTCTGCGGCAGCGTGAACCCCATCACCCTGCGGCAGATGGACACCGCCGAAAAGGCAGGCTTTACCCGCCTGCGGCTGACCCCCCGGCAAAAGCTGGAGCCCGGTTACTGGGCAAGCGCCGACGGCAAGGCTGCGCTGGCTGAAATTGAGCAGATGCTGGCAGCAAACCCCCGCTGCATCATTGAAACGAATGACGCCGGTGGCAACCAGCTTACCGCTGATTACGCCGCCGCCCGGGGCATTGACTTGGACGGTATGCGGGTGGGCATTTCCGGCAGCGTCGGGCAGATGTTCGGGGCGCTGTTCGGCAGCGAGCATCTGGGCACCCTGCTGCTCACCGGCGGCGACACCCTGCTGCAGTGCATGAACAGCGTGGGCGCACGGGAGCTGGAACCGGTGTGCGAGCTGGAAAGCGGCATCGTGCTGGCGCGGTTCACCTATCAGGGGCGCACCCGCTACGTCATTACCAAGTCCGGCGGCTTTGGGCAGGAGGATCTGCTGGTGGAGCTGGCAGACCGCATTGCAAAGCATTGAAAATGGAAGCAGACAGCCCTTTGCGGCTGGAACAGAAGATAAATGTAACAGAAGGAGAACGACCATGACCTATGCAAAACTGCCCGGCCTGACTTGGGACGGCACCGTGTACGAGAACGAGGAGATGGGCACGCTGGAAGCCCTGCTGCCCACCGGCGGCTGGCCCACCGCCCACGCACCTGCCATGGTGGAGCTGCCCAACGGTGATCTGCTCTGCTGCTGGTTCGCCGGTACTTATGAGGGCAGCGCAGATGTGCACATCATCTGCTCGGTGCTGCCGCATGACGGTACCAAGTGGCTGGAGCCGGTGGATATCTCCGGCGACCCCACCCGCAGCGAGCAGAACCCCTCGCTGTTCTACGGCCCGGATAACGCCGTGTGGGCGATGTACACCGCCCAGCTGGATCGTGTAGAGGGCAAGGACAATATGCAGTTCACCGCTGTGGTGCGCTGCCAGAAGAGCACCGACGGCGGCAAAACATGGGGCGACTACACCACCGTGTTCCCGGAGGAAGGCACCTTCTGCCGCCAGCCCATTCAGGTGCTGTCCAACGGCCGCTGGATCTTTGCCAACTGGCTGTGCACCGACTCTGCCGAGGGTCTGTCCGGCGACCCCACCGCTTTCCGCATCTCGGACGATGAGGGCAAGACTTGGCGCATGGTCATGATGCCCGGCAGCAACGGCCATGTCCATGCCAATGTCATCGAGCTGGAACCGGGGCATCTGGTGGCCTTTATGCGCAACCGCGAGGCCTACCGCATCCACCGCAGCGAGTCCTTTGACTGGGGCGAGACTTGGAGCGTGCCCGCACCCACCCCGCTGCCCAACAACAACTCCAGCATCAGCGCGGTCAAGCTGCAGAGCGGCCGCATCGCCATTGCCTATAACCCCACCTGCACCCCCAACCCCGTGCCCGGCAAGGCTGCATGGCCCGGCCTGCGCTGCCCGGTGGCGGTGGCGCTTTCGGAGGACGGCGGCCTGACCTTCCCCATCATCCGCTGGATGGAGCGCGGCGAGGGCTACATGGGCGATGAGAACAAGACCAACAACAAGCAGTACGAGTATCCCTACCTGATGCAGGGACGGGACGGCATGCTGCATCTGGCCTACGCTGCCCGCACCCGGCAGGGCATCAAGTACGTCCGTTTCTCGGAGCAGGACGTGCTGGGCGCAAAGCGGGAGACCGTGGGTCTGTATAACCCCACCGCAGCCCAGAGCCGCTGAAAAAGCTTTTCGAGAGTTTCATCCTTTTTATAGATTAGAACATCATTCAGGAGGTTGATTAGTATGCTGACCCAGTACAATCTTAAAATGCCGCACGCAGTTTACGGCGGCGAGAACGCTATGGACAATATCACCGCCATCATCAAGGCACGCGGCGCAAAAAAGGTAGCCATGTTTACCGATAAGGGCATTGAGGGCGCAGGCCTGTTTGCTCTGCCGGAAGAGGCCGTCAAGGCCTCCGGCGCAGAGTACTATGTGCTGGACGAGCTGCCCCCGGAGCCCAGCTACATGGCTGTGCAGAAGCTGGTGGACGAGTTCAAGGTTTCCGGTGCAGACCTCATCGTGGCCTGCGGCGGCGGCTCCGTGATGGACGCTGCCAAGCTGGCAAGCGTGCTGGTGACCGACGCCTACGGCGTGAAGGAGCTGCTGGATAACCCCGGCATGGCACAGAAGTGCGTGCCCATCGTGCTGATCCCCACCACCGCCGGTACCGGCGCCGAGGTCACCCCCAACGCCATCGTGGCTGTGCCGGAGAAGGAACTGAAGGTGGGCATCGTCAACGAGAACATGATCGCGGACTACGTCATTCTGGACGCCCGCATGATCAAGAACCTGCCCCGCAAGATCGCAGCCGCTACCGGCGTGGATGCGCTGGCACACTGCATCGAGTGCTTTACCAGCAACAAGGCCAACCCCTTCAGCGATCTGTACGCACTGGAAGGCCTTGACCTGATCCTGAACAACATCGAAAAAGCCTGCGATGACCCCGAGGCCATGGCAGAGAAGAACCGGATGCAGATCGCAGCCTACTACGGCGGTCTGGCCATCACCGCTTCCGGCACCACCGCTGTGCACGCACTGAGCTACCCGCTGGGCGGCAAGTACCACATTGCACACGGCGTGTCCAACGCCATCCTGCTGGCACCGGTCATGCGCTTCAACAGCGAGCACCCCGCCGTGCGCGAGCGTCTGGCTGCCGCCTATGACCGCTGCTGCCACGAGGAAAAGACCTGCACCACCGTGGAGGAAAAGACTGCATGGATGATCGCCCGTCTGGAGCACATCGTCAAGCATCTGGATATCCCCACCAGCCTCAAGGAGTTCGGCGTGCCTGCCGAGGATCTGGAAGGTCTGGTCAACGCCGGTATGCAGGTACAGCGCCTGCTGGTGAACAATATGCGCCCCGTTACCGCCGACGACGCACGCAAGCTGTATCAGGAAATCATGTAACAGAAAAGGAGTAAAGACTTATGAAGACCAGCGATATCAAGGGCATCATCCCTCCCGTAATCACCCCCATGAACAACGACCCTGAGCAGACGGTCAACCATCAGGCTCTGCGCGAGCAGGTGGAGCGCCTGCTGGCAGGCGGCGTGCACGGCATCTTCCCCATGGGCACCAACGGCGAAGCCTACGCCCTGTCCTTCCAGGAGAAGGAAGAGATCCTTGCCACTGTCATCGATCAGGTAAAGGGCCGCGTACCGGTCTACGCAGGCACCGGCTGCATCACCACCGCCGAGACCATCCGCCTGAGCAAGCGTGCCGAGGAGCTGGGCGCAGACGCACTGTCCATCATCACCCCCAGCTTTGCACTGGCCTCCCAGAAGGAGCTGTACGACCACTACACCGCCGTGGCAAAGGCCGTGAACCTGCCCATCATCCTGTACAACATCCCCGCCCGCACCGGCAACAAGCTGCTGCCCGAGACCGTGCAGGCACTGTGCCGTGACGTGGAGAACATCGTAGGCGCAAAGGATTCCAGCGGCGATATCGAGAACCTGAAGGCCTACATCCGCCTGACCCGCGAGCTGGATAAGGAAGTTGCTATTCTGGCCGGTAACGACGGTGCCATCCTGACCTGCCTGAAAGAGGGCGGCGCAGGCGGCATTGCAGGCCGTGCCAACATCTGGCCGGAGACCGTTGCCAAGATCTACGATTGCTTCAAGGCCGGGGATCTGGAGGGCGCACAGGCTGCACAGGACGCCATTGCCATCCTGCAGCAGACCTTCAAGTACGGCAACCCCAACACCATCATCAAGACCGCCGTTGCCCTGCAGGGTCACCCCGTTGGCAAGTGCCGCGCACCCTTCAACTATGTGCCGGAAGAGGGCATGGAGGCCATCAAGAAGGTTCTGGCAGAGAACGAGGCCAAGGGTCTGCACTGAAACGCGCTGAAGCAAGGAGAAGGCTGCTATGAATAAACCCATTGTCGGTATTACCATGGGCGATCCCGCCGGTTCCGGCCCGGAGATCACCATCAAGGCTCTGGCTGACCCGGAGCAGTACAGCTACTGCCGCCCCATTGTGGTGGGCGATGTGAAGGTGATGGAGCAGGCCAAGAAGTTCGTTGGCCGCGAGGACATCGTCATCCACCGCTGCGAGAAGGTGTCGGATGCCCTGTTCACCCCCGGCACCATCGACGTGCTACATCTGGATCTGATCGAGGACATCAGCAAGTTCGAGATAGCAAAGGTCAGCGTGGAGGGCGGCAACGCAGCCTTCCAGTGCGTGAAAAAGGTCATTGAGCTGGCCATGGCCGGTGAGGTGGATGCCACCTGTACCAACGCCCTGAACAAGGAAGCCATGAACAAGGCACTGGAGTACTACCACGGCGAAAAGTCGGACGGCTACACCCACTTTGACGGCCACACCGAGATCTACGCTACCTACACCCACACCAAAAAGTACACCATGATGCTGGCTCATCGTGACCTGCGCGTGGTGCACGTTTCCACCCACGTTTCCCTGCGGGAGGCCTGCGACCGGGTCAAGAAGGATCGCGTGCTGGAGGTCATCGAGATCGCCAACAAGGCCTGCAAGGATATGGGCATCGAGAACCCCCGCATCGCTGTGGCAGGTCTGAACCCCCACTGCGGTGAGAACGGCCTGTTCGGCCGGGAGGAGATCGAGGAGATCACCCCCGCCATTGAGGCTGCCAAGGCCGAGGGCATTACCGGCGTCGTGGGCCCCTGCCCGCCGGACAGCGTGTTCTCGCAGGCCATCGGCGGCTGGTACGACATTGTGGTGTGTATGTACCACGATCAGGGTCATATCCCCCTCAAGACCGTGGGCTTTGTCTACGACCGCGAAAAGCAGGAGTGGAAGGCCGTGGAGGGCGTCAACGTCACGCTGGGTCTGCCCATCATCCGCGCCAGCGTGGATCATGGCACCGACTTCTACCACGCCGGTAAGGGCAACGGCAACGAGCTGAGCCTTGTCAATGCCATCAAATATGCGGTCAAAATGACCGGCCGCGCCAACTAAGTTATCCCCATCCTAACCAATTCTTCATTTTCTTCCAGAGAGAGCCGCTGCACCCCGTACGGTGCGGCGGCTTTTTCTGGTTTTGGAGACGAACTCCCTCAGGGAGCGAACCCTCTCAGGCGCTTCCGTGCCAGATGAGGGGCAGCACCCGTTAGCCTTGCACGCCCTCTCAGGCGCTCCCGCGCCAGCTCTCCCAAGGGGAGAGCTGGCAAAGCCGTAGGCTTTGACTGAGAGGGCGCACGGCGATAGCCGTGACGGAAAGGGTTCCCTGTTTCAAAAAGCAACAAATCAGCCGAAACTAACCGCAATATGTTTCAAAAAGCGACACATTGCGGCAAAAGAATTGAACAAATTCTGAATACGTTTCAAAAAAGAACACAACGAGCCCCAAAATGATTGTGACGCACAGCGGAAAACTATATACTTTTAATCAAGAAAGCCGCATCGGAATTGTGCAAAGGGTCGGGCTCTTGCGCAACAGGTACTGCGGACACAAAAAAGGAGGAAACGTTCTATGACACTTCCCATGATCATTGCTCTGGCAGTGACTGTCCTCATGATCATCCTGATCATGGTGGATAAACTGCCCTTCGGTGCACCCCCGCTGCTGGCGCTGCTGCTGCTGGTGGTGTTCGGCGTTACCGACATTAAGACCGCCTTCGGCGGTTTCGCAAACCCCACCATCGTCATGCTGGCATCCTTCATGGCCATCATTGCGGCCCTGCAGAAGACCAGCTTCATCGTCAAGTTCAAGCAGACCATGTTCAACATGGCCAGCAAGGGCGGCTTTAAGGCCTACGTCCTGCTGATCCTCATCGTTATGCTGGGCTGCAGCCTGTTCGGCACCGGTTCCACCGCCTACTATGTGCTGGTCATCGGCCTGCTGTCCACTCTGCCCTACTCCAAGCAGCTGCCCCCGTCCAGGGTTCTGATGCCTGCGGGCTTTGCAGCAAACCACCCGCTGTTGCCCTTCAACACCGCTCTGCAGTACGGCATCGTGATCGCCGTTCTGGAAAGCGCAGGCGTTGCGGCAAACGTCAATCTGGTCAAGTTCTCTCTGGTCAACCTGTGCCTGTCCATCGGCTTCCTGGTGTGGTGCATCCTGGCCTACAAGATCCTGCCGGACCACCCCATTGCCGAGGCCAAGGAAGAGGCTCTCCACGCCGGTGAGCAGAAGGTCGCTCTGACCAAGAATCAGGAGCTCATCACCTACTTCAGCTTTGTGCTCGCCGTTGTGGGCATGATCCTGCAGAGCAAGATCGGTGATGCAGGCTACGCCATCACCGGTCTGGCCGTGGGCGTCATCCTGATCTCCGGCGTCATGGACTTCAACGAGATCCGCAACTCCATCAGCGCACCCATCATCCTGATGTCCGCAGGCGTCATCGGCATTGCCGATGCTCTGGGCAACACCGGCCTGACCAGTCTGGTCGGCGAGACTGTTGCCAAGATGCTGGGCACCAACGTCAACCCCTTCGTGCTGATCTTCGCCTTCTGCATCCTGACCAGTGTGCTGGCCACCCTGACCGGTTCCACCATCGGCACCGTGTACGTCTTTGCTCCCATGGCCATTGCCACCTGCGTCAATCTGGGTCTGGATCCCACCGCAGCCGCTGCCGCTATCGTGGTCTCCGGCTGGTGCGGACACTTCCTGCCCATTGACGGTATGCCCGCCATGATTATGGGCGCCGGCGACTACAAGATCACCGAGTTCTGGAAGTTCACCATTCCGCAGTACTTCATCCGTCTGCTGGCGCTGACGGTGGGTGCTGTGCTGATCTTCCCCATGAAGTAACAGGAGAAACACCAAATGAAAAACACGTTTGAGCTGGAGCACGTCGGCATCAACACCGACAACGCAGGCGAGGCCGAGCAGCTGGCGCTGCTGCTGTGCAAGCTGTTCAACTTGGAGCCCCGCCACGGACAGAAGTCCGAGTTTGCCGGTAACTATTTCGAGTGCATGAAGAGCCCCTTTCTGGGCAAGAACGGCCACATCGCAATGCGCACCCCCGACCTGAAGGCTGCGATGGAGGAGCTGGAGGAAAATGGCTTCCGCTTCCGCATGGAGACTGCCGCCTATTTTGAGGACGGCCGCATCAAGAATGTGTATCTTGAGGGCGAGTACGGCGGTTTTGCCATCCACATCATGCAGAAATAACGCCAACTGACCGATCTTGTGCAGAACCGGGGATGGAGCAATCCGTTCCCGGTTCTGTGGTTCACGCCCCGCGAAAATTCAGAGGAGAAAAATTATGCTGGTTCCTGTATTGCTTTTTATCGTCGGTCTGCTGTTCCTGATCAAGGGCGGCGACTGGTTCGTGGACGGTGCTTCGGCACTGGCCCGGCGGTTCCACCTGCCGGAGCTGCTTATCGGCGCAACGGTGGTGTCCATCGGCACTACTCTGCCGGAGGTCATGGTGTCCACCATGTCCGCCGTGTCCGGCCATGGTGAGATCGCCTACGGCAACGCCATCGGCTCGGTCATCTGCAACTCTGCCCTGATCGCCGCCATCACCATCGCCGTCCGTCCGGGCAAGGTAGACCCCAAGACCCTGCGGGTGCCGGTAGCCTTCTTCTTTGCCGCAGCCGCCATCTACTGCGTGGCTGCCTACGCCATGGGCGAATTCACCCGCCCGCTGGGCTTTGTGATGCTGGCCATGTTCGTGGCCTACATGGTGGCAAACGTATTGCAGATGAAAAAAGCCCCTGCCGCCGCCGAAGCGGAGGCCGAGGCCGAAAATGCAGGGGAAGAGATGTCCCTTACCAAAACGCTGGTGCTGCTGGTGCTGGGCGCTGTGCTGATTGCACTGGGCGCAAACCTGCTGGTGGATAACGGCACCCTCATCGCACAGGCACTGGGCGTGCCGGAGTCGGTCATCGCGCTGACCTTTGTGGCGCTGGGCACCTCTCTGCCGGAGCTGGTCACCGCCATCACCTCGCTGGTCAAGGGCTGCAGCGATTTGTCCCTTGGCAACATCGTGGGCGCAAACGTGTTCAATCTGGTGCTGGTCAGCGGTATGTCCGTCACGCTGGCGCCCTTCACCGTGCCGCAGAGCTCTACTTTGTTCGGCATCAATTCCAGCCTTGTGCTGGAGATCCCGGTCATGCTGGCTGTCATGATGATCATGACCCTTCCCGCACTGAAGCGCGGCAAGCTGTCCCGTGCACAGGGCATTATTCTGCTGTGCATCTACGCTGCCTTCTGCGCTATCCAGTTTACCATGTGACATTCCCGGAGATACTTCCTTGCCCCCGGTCTGCTTTGTCAGGCCGGGGGTCTTCCGTTGTACCGGCAGGAAAGCAGTTTCATCATAGTGGTATCCTCCAAGACTTGATTTTTAGTGTGCGGCCACTCAAACCAATGCCGTCAAGCCGGTGGGGGATAGAGCGATTTTATTTGTCGGGGAGTAAGTGCACGGTTTCTGCACGGATTTTGCACGGTTTCAAAACGTGCAGAAGGTGCTTTTCGTTGCAAAATCCGACAAAGGGTGCAGAAATTACTGGGTGAAAAATCACGTTGTCTTGATTAAAAATAACGATGACTCGAAACTTCCATAAATTGAGACGAACCGGCGGCTTGCTCTCTTAATCAGTGGGCCCAGGGTTCGAGTCCCTGGAGGTGCACCACAAAGAGCACAAGGCAGAAATGCTTGGTGCTTTTTCTTTTGTTTTTTCAGAAAGTAAAAAGACTTCCGCCTGAGGGTCATTCTCAAAGCGGAAGTCTTTTTCTGTTTGTTGCTCCATCGTGCCGTCACCGCCCATCAGAGCCGTCATCTCACGGACCGTCAAGTTTATTTCTGACTGTATCCCAAAAGCCGCTGCACGAAGGGCCGGAGCGAGTGGATGAATGCTTCATCCGAAAGCTCTGTGTAATGTTCCAGTTTCCAGACACAGAAATGATGGAAAAATTTTCAAAAAAGTTGCAGATCGTGCAGGAAAAATTTCTTGTAGTCCGTTTTGTTAGGTGGTATCATTATAATGGTTTGCGCCGCTAACCCGGGGCAGTATCTCGCAGACAGGTCGTTTTTGGCGGACGCTGTGGGGGAAAGCGCAGAACGGATGAAAACAGGCAGAAAGAACTTTTCTTTTTCATGAAACACAGGAGGTCAGGCTTTTCATGCTAGGTTTCAACAAGAAGACACAGGACGCCTCTCCGCAGGAGAATGCCGGCGGAGAAAATAAGGTGTTCCACTTTATCAAGACCCACAAAAAGCGCTGCATCGCGGTGGTCGCAGCCGCAGCGGTGCTGGTGGCGGTCATCGTGCCGCGCAAGAGCCGCAGTGCGTCGGCAGACCTTGCCTACACGCAGGAGAAGCTGGGACGCCGCGACATCGTGAACGTCTACGACGGCAGCGGCACCATCAACGCCGCCGATTCCTACACCGTCAAGTCCCTCGTCACCGGTACGGTGCTCACCGCCGATTTTGAGCTGGGCGACAGCATCGAGAAGGGCGATATTCTTTACACCATCGACATTTCGGATGTGGAAAACAACCTCGCGAGCGCACAGCTTTCGGTGGAGCAGGCACAGCGCAATTACGATGACATTGCGGATATGCAGAACGTCCGCACCAGGATCAGCGGCGAGGTCAGCTCCTTTGCAGTCGCCGCAGGCGACGCCGTGCAGGCTGGTCAGACTGTGGCCACCATCCGCGACACTTCCGTGATGCTGCTGGCCGTGGATTTCCCTGCCGCAGAGGCCCAGAGCTTTGTCGCCGGTCAGGCCGCACAGGTCATGCCGGACACCACTTTTGAGACGCTGAACGGCACCATCCGCTCCGTTTCCGGTGCAGACCCTGCCGGCGACGCCAGTCTGATGACCTGCACCGTCACCATCGCTGTTCCCAACGCGGGCAGCCTGACCACCGCACAGGCCGCTGTGGCACAGGTGAACGGCGTCAGCTCCCTCAACTCTGCACACTTTACTTACCAGCGCGAGGAGACTGTCGTGGCAGCTGCCTCCGGCACCGTGTCTGAACTCTGCGTCAAGGAGGGCAGCACCGTCCGTCAGGATGACGTCATCCTCCGCATTACCGGCAAGGATCTGGACAAGCAGACCAAAAACGCCGCTGACAGCCTGCGCGCTGCCGAGCTGCAGATGTCTTCTGCCGAGAAGACCATCAGCCACTATACCATCGACGCCCCGATCAGCGGCACCATCGTGGATAAGAAGGTCAAGGCTGGCGACAAGCTCAGCGCCAACGACACCGCCATGCAGAACCTCTGCACCATCTACGATATGAGCTATCTGGAAATGAAGCTCAACGTGGACGAGCTGAAGATCCGCTCCCTCGAGGTCGGCCAGGAGGTGGACATCACCGCCGACGCCGTCCCGGGTGAGACTTACAAGGGCGTCATCAGCAGCATCCTCGTGGCAGGCACTACCGCCAACGGCTCCACCAGCTACCCCGTCACCGTCCGCATCGACGACATGGGCGAGCTGCTGCCCGGAATGAACGCCACTGCGAAGATCACCACCGCCAGCGTCAAGAATGTTCTGGCCCTGCCCAACGCCGCCCTCGTCCGGGGCAGCTATGTGCTGGTGACCAAGGATTCGCCCAGCGCTGCCAATGCTGAGACTTCCATGACCGCTCCCGACGGCTACGTCTACGTCAAGGTGACCACCGGCATCAGCGATGACGATTACATCGAAGTGAAGAGCGGCCTGCAGGAGGGCGATACCATCGCTTACGACAACTCCAGCGTCAGTGCGACCGACTTCTACAGCAACATGATGGCCTCCGCCGAAGGAGATGACGAATGAGCACGCTGATAGAATTTGATGGGGTCTGCAAGTATTACCAGATGGGCGACACCCTCGTAAAGGCCGCCGACCACGTCTCTTTCAAAATCAACAAAGGCGAGTTCGTGGCCATCGTCGGCCAGTCCGGTTCTGGTAAATCCACTTGTATGAACATCATCGGCTGTCTGGACGTGCCTACCGAAGGCACTTATCTGCTGGACGGCAGGGATGTCGGCAAGATGAGCCGCCGTGAGCTGGCACACATCCGAAACGAGAAGCTGGGCTTCATCTTCCAGCAGTACAACCTGCTGCCGAAGCTGACGCTTTTGGAAAATGTGGAAGTTCCCCTTGTGTATGCGGGCATTCCCGCCGCACAGCGCCACGCGACGGCAAAGGCTGCCCTTGAGCGGGTGGGTCTGGGTAATAAGCTCAAAAACCTGCCCAATCAGCTTTCCGGCGGTCAGCAGCAGCGTGTGTCCATTGCCCGTGCGCTGGCCCGCGGCCCGGCGGTCATCCTGGCCGACGAGCCGACCGGTAACCTGGATCCGACCAATTCATGGGAGATTATGAAACTGTTGGAAGAGGCGAATGAAAGAGGGACAACGGTACTGGTTGTTACGCATAATCAGGAAATTGTAAACGAGATGAAGAAGCGTGTAATTACGATGAAAAAGGGAGTCATTGTAAGCGACGAGAAAAAAGGTGGGTATGTATAATGAGAATCAGTACACTAGGATATTCGATAAAGCAAGGGGTTAAGAATATTGGGAGAAACAAGATGTTTTCCATTGCGTCTGTTGCGACGATGGCAGCTTGTATCTTCCTGTTTGGATTGTTCTACGCTATTGTAATGAACTTTAACTATATTGTAGAAAAAGCAGAAGAAGGGGTTGCGATTACCGTATTCTTCGATGATGATGCAACTGAGAGCGAAAAGGATGACATCGGCGAAAAGCTTGAGAAGGCGGAAGGTGTTCTGGAAGTAAAATATGTCAGTGCAGATGAAGCCTGGGATAAATTCAAAGATGATTACTTCGGAGAGTCAGGAGAACTGGCAGAAGGATTTAAGAATGATAATCCACTTGCCAATTCTGATAACTATGAGGTTTACATGGCGGATGTATCA